>Ga0315277_10000365_pt1 | contig 73951 bp, 71 predicted proteins | sample YL17G05_15_MG_FD_203695 | JGI IMG/M metagenome (GOLD analysis project Ga0315277, IMG submission 203695) | Sediment microbial communities from Yellowstone Lake, YNP, Wyoming, USA - YL17G05_15 | ecosystem: Environmental > Aquatic > Freshwater > Lake > Sediment | place: USA: Wyoming | collected...
CTTCGCGCCGCTCGTCTCGAATCCGGACTCGAACACGCGCGCGGAGGTCCGCCATGGCAAAGAAGAAGTTCGCTCTTATTGGCGCCGGGCTGTTCGGCGAGACGCATGCCAAAGCATACACCACCCATCCCGAGGCCGAGCTGGCGGTGGTGTGCGACCTGAACGCAGAACGAGCCGGGGAGATCGCGGGCAAGTATGGCGCAGGGAAGACCACCACGGACTGGCGGGAAGTGGCGGCCGATCCCACCATTGACGCGGTCTCCGTGGCGACGCCGGACTTCGCCCACACCGAGATCGCCGTCGGCATCGCCCAGGCTGGGAAGCAACTGCTGGTAGAGAAGCCGCTCGCCACCACGGTGGCCGAATGCGAGCAGATCGTCGCCGCCGCGAAGCAGAGTGGCGTGAAGCTGATGGTCGCCTTCCACAATCGCTGGAGCCCGCCCTTCCACGAGGCGCATCGGCTGGTGGAGGCGGGCGAGGTGGGCCAGCCGCGCTTCGTGTACTACCGGCTCAGCAACACCACCTTCGTGCCCACCAAGATGCTCGCCTGGGCGGAGAAGTCGTCAGTCCTCTGGTTTCTGGGCAGCCATGCCATTGATATGACCTGCTGGTTGCTCGGCGAGTATCCTCACCGAGTCTACAGCGTCTCCCGCCGCGAGATCCTGAAGGGCATGGGTGTTGACACACCCGACCTCTTCCAGAGTACGCTGGAATTCCCCAGCGGCGCGGTCGCCTCCATCGAGAACGTGTGGTTGCTGCAGCAGTCCGCGCCCACCGTGGTGGACGTGAAATGCGAGGTGATCGGCACGGCCGCCTCGATCTACATTGACACCACCTCCAACCGGGCGCTGGAGCTCCAGCGTGCCGAGCGAGTGCAGTACGGCGACATCATCGGCTCTCCCTTCATCCACGGCAGGCAGCTTGGGTTTCAGGTGGAGGCGATCCGCCACTTCGCCGACTGCGTCGCCTACGATCGGGAGCCGCTTACTCCTGGAGAGGTGGGTGTTGAGGTGACGCGCGTGGCCTGCGCCATCCAGGAATCGGCGGGCACTGGCTTGCCAGTGGAGATCCGGCGGTGACTGAGGGCGAGGTACGGACCACCGGGCGGGGCGCCTGGAAGCGCGTGTACATCGAGGCTAGCGGTCGAGAGGCGAGCCACCTTAGCTACGCGCCGTTCGTCTTCCCGCTCGGGCGCCATGCGGCGGTCCGCATGGCGGGCATCGGCGGGGTAGGGACCGATCCATCGTTCCGGCGCCGTGGCTTCGCCCATCGTGTTCTTGCTCAGGCGTTGCACGAGATCAGGTCCGCGGGCTACTCTTGCGTCGGGCTTTACACCGGGACTGACATCGTGGCCCACCGCCTCTACCGGCGGTTGGGCTTTGTGGACATAGTGACGCATCAGCCCGCCGTCAAGGTGCTCGATCCGGCCGCGTTCTTCGCGCACCGCCTGAGGCGGGCGCTGGCAGAGGCACGCGAGCAGCACGCAGACATCGCCGACTGGCACTGCCACCTGGCCGTTGATCTGCTGGACCAGCCGTCCGTGCACCTTCGCATCGAAGCGGGCAGCGCAGAGGCGGCCAGTGCCTCGCCGGCTCGTTCAGACCTCACTCTGGCTGCCCCGCGCGCTGTGCTGTTGCGCGTCTGGATGGGAGGCATGGGCATCCGCTTCGCCGAGACCGCGGGACTGCTGCGCTGGCAGGGGTCCCCGGAGCACTGGCGGCGCCTCTCAACCGTCATCGCCGCCCAACATCGCGTGGTGAACGAGGGATCGTTGTGATGTCGGGTATCACCATGCGGGCGTTCCGAGACGGAGACGAGGCGGCCGCCGCCAGGTTGTTCAACAAGTCCCTCGCGGGATTCGTCGGCCCCGCACCGACCACGCCGCAGTCGTGGCGCAAGCAGCACGAGGTGAGCTGGCGCTCGCCGGTCCTGAGCAAGGACCCGGAGTGCTTTCGGTTCGCCGAACGCGGCGGCGAGGTGATCGCCTATGTGGTGGTCGAGTGCCCTTGCCAGTTCGAGAAGGACCTGGCGGTGATCCAGGAGCTGTGCGTGACCCGCGAGCAAGACGGCGAGGAGGTGGCCCGCCTCCTGATAGCCGATGCCGAGCAGCTTGCCAGGCGCCGCGGGGTCACCGCCGTCGTCCTTCATCTCTCCCACGAGGACGGCCTTACGTGTCGGCTGGCGGCCGCCGCCAGCTACGAGATGCCGGGGCCGGGGACAAGCGTCTTCATGGCCACCATCACGAATCTGGATGCCTTTCTGGGCGAGGCGGAAGAAGAGCTAGCAGCTCGCCTGCTATCCAGCAGATCTAAGGATTGGCTGGGCATCATCGAGATCACTTGTGCCGGCCAGTCGGCGAAGCTGCTGCTGGCAGATGGCAGAGTCCGGGTGGCTCGCACCGACGAGGGCTCGTCCTTCGCGGCGGAGATCACGCCGGAGGCACTTCCTCTACTCCTGTTCGGCCGCATGTCCGTCCAGCAGGCGTTTCTGCAGGACCGGCTATCGGTTGCGGGAGATGGTCGCGCCGCCGCTCTGGCGGTGCTCGATGCACTCTTCCCCTGCTTGCCGATGTACCTGCCAAGCAGTCAGTGGTGGTGAAGAGTCCCCGGAGAAATGATCGGCCCGGCGTCTCCGCCGGGCCGGTCGCGGACCGGTCCTTTCAGCTGAGAAGCTACGCGGCGCCTTTGACGATTACGTCGTCAACCTGAGCGTCGTCATTCCAGTCGGTCCCATGGACGAGGAACTCCAGCGCGAAGTTCGGATTGTTGTTGGCCCCCGAGGGCAGGGCGTACTCACAGACCCGGAACACGCCGTCGGGGGCAGGTGAGCGCTCACGCGTCACTCCTGGCGCGTGAACAATCTTCGGACCAGTGACTGACTCGCTCCCAGCCGCCGCTTCGTCAGCAGCACCGCGCAGCGGGCGCGGCGCGCGATGGCGTGGGGCTTCTCCCCGAAGAGCATCTGGCTCACCAGGCGCTCGCGCGACGCCCCCATCACCAGCAGGTCGGCCTCCGCCGAGGCGGCCACAATCCCTGCCGTGGTAGAGGCCGCCTGCACTACGCTCAAATCCAAGAGTGGGGTGTCTTGCTTAGGCTCGGTGAGATATGCGCTTGCGGTCGCCTCGTCCATGGGCGTGCCGCGCTTGACCACGTGCAGATAGTTACATTCGGACTTGAACGCCTCCGCCAAGGCCTGGGCGACCTTCACCGCCAGGCGAGCATGGGGACTTGCTGTCACGCCCACCAGTATCCGCTTCAGTTTGGCCCTCTTGTTCTTCCACCGCAGCAGGAGGACGTCCGTCGGGGCAGCGGCGAGGATAGGATCCAGGGTGGTGCCGAACAGCCGCTCGCGGGCCCGCGTCCTGCCTCGCCAGCCCAACACCAGCACCGCGGGCCTCTTGTCCGCCACTGCCTCCAGCACTCCCCGATGGACGTCGCTCGCCATCCGCAGCGAGCCATACACCGGTACGCCCATTCGCTGGCCGATGTTCACCGCGGCCTCGAAGAGAGGCTCCGCCTTCTCCAAGAAAGCCCTTCCTTCCGAGCGTGGAAGCTGTGGCGGCACCTGCACCACGTGCAGGGCGATCACCGCGGTGCCGCGCTTCTGCGCCACCGCGCTGGCGATGCGCATCAGCGGCTCCACGGTGGCCGGATTGGCGAGCGCAACCATCACCGCGTTCTTGATGGGAGCGATGCTGCTCTCCTCCAGCAGAGGCCGCGAGCCTGTCTCCGCTCTCTCGCGCCGGCTCGCGTATTCCCGGAAGAAGATCAGCCCCAAACCGACCCAGGCCGCGCTCACGTACCAGGCGGTGGCGCTGAACCTGAACAAGTATCCGGCCAGGAAGATGAGGGACAGCGTGGAGGCCACAGGCAGCCACGGATGCAGGGGCATCCGGAACCCGCGAGTCGCGCTGGGCCTCTGGTAGCGCAGCGCGACCACGGAAATGTTCACCATGGCGAAGAGGAGCATGAAGGTGATGCCTGTGGCGCTGGCGACGTCCTTGATCGGGAGGGCCACCGCCATCGCGGCAATGCCCACCGCCGAGCCCAGTATGGCGCCGTGGGGTGTGCGGCGGGCGCGATGCACCCGTGCGAACAGCGGCGGCAGGTTGAAGTCCCTTCCCATGGCGAAGGAAACGCGGGACGATGAGTACAAGGTAGCGTTCAGCGCCGACGTAGTGGCGAACAGCCCCCCGATCAACAGCAGCACCATACCTCCCGGCGTGAACTGCTCCGCCGCCTTCAGCACCGCCAGCTCTGCGTCCTTCCCTCCCAGATAGGCCCACACCGGGCCGCCGTCTGGTGGCGTCACTGCGGCGAGCAGCACGAAGGAGATCAACACGTACAGCGGCACCACTATCCCCACCGCCAGGAATATCGCCTTGGGGATGTTGCGCTTGGGCTCGCGCACTTCCTCCCCGCACTGCGCGATGATCTCGTATCCCTCGAACGCGACGAAGGTGATCCCCATCGCGGTCAGCAGCCCGGGAGCGCCCTTCGGGAAGAAGGGCGTGAAGTGGGTCGGCCACGCTGGCATCCCGCGCAGCACCCAGATCCCCGAGCCTGCGAAGATCAACAGGATGACCAGCTTGGCGGCGGTGATCAGGTTTCCGGTTTTGCCCGTTTCCGCCGAACCGCGGAAGTTGACATAGGCGAACACCGCGATGGCAAGCACCGCCAGCAGCTTCGCCTGCAGCGCGTCGCTGACGCCTGGAATGTGCATGCCCAGGACGCGCAGCAGCTCGGCGAAGTAGGCCCCGAATCCCAGCCCGTACAGGCTGCACGCCACCGAGTGGCTGAACCACGACAGCCAGCCGGCCAGGAAACCGAAGGGTCCAGGAAGGGCGAGCTTCGCCCACGCATAGCCTCCGCCGGCCTGCGGGAAGGCGGAGCCCAACTCCGCATACGACATCGCCGCGGTGAGAGCGATCAAGCCGTTGAGCACAAACGCGAGCATCAACGCGGGCCCGGCCGCCCCCGCTGCGATCCCGGCAAGCACGAAGATGCCGGCCCCGATCATCGCCCCCACGCCGATGAACGTCGCCTCCGTCAGCCCCATCCCACGGCTTAGCTTGAACTCACGTTGCTCCATGGCGGACCGCGCTTCGCACTCGCTATTCCACACCGCAAGTGCCATCACCTCGCCCCCTGCCGCTGTTCATGCCGCCACGGGTGCCCTATACTAACAGGTGTGTTGCTCCATCTCCTTGGGGCGGCGGTGATGGTCGGACGACGGCGGGTACTCTCTTGCGGAGTGACAGAGACAACCACATCGGAATCGGCGAGAACGTGCGCCTTGACTGGGTGATCCGGGCCGACCGGTTCGAGCATCCTCTTACCCCCGGCGGGCCGCCGCACGCCGAGGCGACCAGACGCACAGGCCCTACGCCCCTTCAGATAAATGTCCACGACGGGCTGGAGGTGGGCGTAACGCTGTCGGGAGAGGCGGAGCGGCATTTCCAGGATTACGTCATCCCCGGCATCCCCGGGGACGTGTGGCTGTGCGCAATGTGGGAGCCGCACGGCCGCCGGGTCACCTCCTCGGTCACGGAGAACGTGGTGGTGATCTTCCTGCCCGACTTCCTCGGCGAGGAGATGCTGGGGGATATTCCCTGGCTCAGCCTCTTCGCCGTCCCCCCTGGGCAGCGCCCTCGCGTCACCGGCGGCAGGATGAGGGAGAGCGTGCTGGCGATCGGTAAGGACCTCCGCCAGGAGGTCCTTACCAAACGGCGGGGCTGGGAGACCGCGGTGCGGCTGGGCCTGCTGCGCCTGCTCTTCGCCCTCAGCCGCGACTGGCAGCCGCCCGCGGCGGGAGCGATGAAGCGCGCCACGGCCAGCGACCTCAGCCGCGTCATGCCCGTGCTCTCCGCCTTCCACGCCCATCCGGAGCGGCGGATCACCCTCCCGGAGGCGGCCGCCGCCTGTGGGCTCAGCCGCTCCAGGTTCGCGCTGGTGTTTCACGAGACGATGGGAATCAGCTTCGGCCGGTTCTGCCTGCGCGCCAGGCTGGCGTTCGTGGCCCACCAACTGCTGAACACGGACCTGGCTGTGGAGGACATCGCCGAGCAGGTGGGATTCGTGGACGCCAGCCACCTCCACCACGCCTTCGCCAAGCACTACGGCTGCACGCCGCGCCGCTATCGGGAGATGGGGCGTGGTGCGAGCGCCAAGCGATAGCGCTCACCCCCTCAGGGACCGTCCGCGATCCCGCCAGGCCGAGGCGGCCCTACTGCGCGCACGGGAAGGGGATGTCGTAGTTGTTTCTCTCCCGCTCGCTCTGCTCTTCGCTGAACTGCCCCAGCCGTTCGTAGTTCAGGGGACGGCCGTCGTCGTCGTCCATGTCCGGGCCGGCGCTCCAGACGACGAAGCCCGCGCCATCGCGGCGGTAGTAGTAAGGCTTCTGCGTGAAGGGATCCGTGGGCAGCTTCCAGCCGGCCTTCTCAAGCTCAGCGAGGGAGTCGGGGTAGGCGCCGTGCTCGGCCTTGTAGACCTTGAGGGCGAGGGAGATCTGGGCAGCCCGCAAGAGAGCAGTCTTTGACTCGCGAGATTCCAAGGCTCTTGAGAACACCGGGAAGATCATCCGTGCGATAGTCCCGCGGTAGATGGGGAGGCGCTCCACTTCCTTGTCGAGAGCCTTGATGGTACGGAGCGATTCAGGCCAGGGTTGGCCGAACGCCGCGGTCTCCTGGCGCTGAAGACGCAGGTAGGTCACCTGATCGAGGTTTAGCAAAGGCCGACCGAGGCTGGGATAGAGAGCGAGCCATCGGTGCTGGTTTCCATCTTCCCCAGGGGCCCCGCCAGAGACCAATGCACCGGCCCTGAGAGGATGTCTGCGAAGCTCGTCATAGAACCACATGCCCCAGATCACCCGCTCGCCCTGCATGGTGCGCACCGAGGGGCCGATCTGGTCTATGGCGCCGATCTGATCGTAGAGCGCTCGGCAAGCTGCGGGGCTGGGTCGGCCCGCGGATAGCGTGTTCTCAAGCGACTTGCAGGCAATGCCCTGGATAGCGTACGCGACGAGTTGTCCGATGAGAGTAGGCTCTGTCTTGGCGTGTTCGGCTATGCGTAGCATGGTGGCGCAGCAGCCTAGCGCTTCATCGAGGTTGCCGTCAGACGTGAGCAGCTCGGCGCGCAGGGCTAGCCAGCGGGCGGCCTCTCTCATCTGAGCGAAGTGAGGAAAGATGGCGGCAGCCCCCGCATCCCATCTGACCGGGAAGGCGCATACCTCGACGCGGGAGGCCTCCTCCAGAAGCTGGAAGTAGCGCTCATTCTTCGGGATCACCCTGCGCGCGAAGGCAAGGCGAGCAGCCGCCACCTGAGCTGGCGTGATGGGCTCGCCGGTGCTCGTCTGCGTGCTTCCAGCGTAGGGCGGATTGGCGTACTCTTCCTCCTCATCCTTGGTGAGGGCGAACGTCTGGAACGCGTGCTCGTAGACCCAGGCAGCGTTTGGGGAGCCGGGGCGGTTCCACTGCACCGGCTCGAGCTGCGCCGGTGTCAACACCTTAGACATCTCCATCGGCTCGCCGGCCTGCCGCATTCGGTTCAGCTCCCGCCGCAGCATCAGGCCGGTGATGACGGTAGCGGTGAGGTGAATGGCGACGAGCGCCGCGAGGACGATGAGAATGCGCCGCCGGCCGCGCCAGCAGGCGCGCGGCAGCCAGAGGAGAATGCTCAGCATGGTGAGGGGGGCGCGCTTGAGAGACGGGAAGGCTTCACCCATGGATTGCCTCCTAAGCGCCGGCGTCTAGTCTCCGACGCAGAGAGATGTAGCTGTCAGGCGAAGACGCTCGGCCAGCGGTGATGTTTGGCAGGGGGGCCGAGACGAAGACCAGCGGCGTCCGTTCGAGCCCAAGCTCGCGCTGCTCCGCCACGAGTTCCGCCACCACCGCGCGGCTGCGGCGCCCCTCGGCGGGGGACCGCGGGGCAGTCTGCCAGTTCATCGCTCCCACATCGGCGAGCAGGAGCAGGACGAAGGTCACGGCCGCCAGCGCGGGACGGAGCGCCAGGGCGCGGCGACCGGGAGGGCTGGGCCGGGCGTTCAGGATGCGGGTGCGCAGGCCGGCAGGAGGCTGTGCGCCAGGCAGAGAGGAGACCAGGCGCTCCAGCTCGTGATCGCTCATGTTCCGGTATGAAGGCGTATCAGGCATGTTCATCACCACCCCTGGCCGGGCGGGCCTCCAGCAAGGCGCGCAGCTTGCCGACGGCGAGCCGGTAACGGGAGTACACTGTGTTCTGCCGGACGGAGAGCAGGGCGGCGATCTCCCGGAAGGTGAGCCCCTCGCCCAACCGCAGGACGATCACCTCCCGCTGGGGCAGGGGAAGGGAGCAGATTGCCCGGTTGACATCCACCGCCACCTCGCACTGGTCGGGGCCACAAGCCTGCAAATCCACCCAGGAGTAGGCGCCGTTTGGCGACTCGCGGCGGTTTCTCCTGGACCGCAGGAGCATCAGCGCCTGGTTTCGCGCCGCGCGGAAGAGATACGCCTGGAGGTTCTCGATGGCAGTGCCTGTGGGCCGGCGCAGCACGCCCAGGAACACCTCCTGCAGCGCGTCCTGCGCATCCTCAGGATCGGAGAGGAGAGTCAGCAGATAGCGGTAGAGCGGAGCGGCGTGGGCGTCGTACAACGCGCCGAGGCCTGCCGAGCCAGTCTCCTCGGCGTCCCACTGCCGGCCGGCGGCGAGCGGCTTTCGCAGCACTCCCGCAGTCTCCATCCGATAGCGCGCTCCTCTACCATAAGATGCTGGAAACCGCTCTTTTCGTCAACGGCGCGAACACAATTCTACAGCCCGCGCCAACCGTCGGGGCGGCCCCGGACTCGCTCTGACGCATGCGGCAGGGCGTGGCAGCCCTTCTCTAGAGGTCGCAGGCCAGTTGTCGCGACATAGCACCAACACCATGCGCTGCCTTGCTTGACCGCGAGGGACCATCATGGTATGGTATACAACAGTGGATTGAACAGCGAGGATAAACGAACGGCTTCGGCCGGATGAGGGGCTCGCCAAGGCAACCATTTCCCCGTTCTGCTGCATCTCCTTGTTCAGTTCCGTTCGCGGCGCCGCACACGCCTTCGCCACAACTAGGGCGGCGGAAGCCCACCAGGAAACGGCGAAGGGCCGGCGCAGGCGTTCCTCCCCTCTGCTGACGCGCAGTAGCACTTGGCGGCCCCGCAGGCGCCTACGCTGGGCCGCCTGCCGTTGTGTCAGCAGGTTTGGGTATCCGGGTCGAAGCCAGAGAAGGAGGCTAGTTCCGCTATGGCAGGTATCGCAGGAGTAGCTACCGGGGGACAAGAATCACAGGTTGGAGACGCGCTGCACACCATCGCACACCGCGGACGCGCGGGCAAGACCGTCCAGAGCGGGTCGCGCGTGACGTTGGGAGAGGTCTGGCCGCGCGCGCAAGCGCGCTACGCGCAGGATGCCTCCCTACACCCCGTTGTGCTGGATGCAGAGATACACAACTGGGCCGAGCTGGCGACCGGAGCGGCCTCCCCGCGAGAAGCGGTGCAGGCATATTACCGGGGACGCGGCCCCGCCTTCGTGGCGGAGTTGGATGGGCCGTTCGCACTCGCTATGGGGACCTCCGAGGGCGTCTTCCTCGCCCGCGATGTCGTGGGCAAGTCACCCCTGTACTGGGGTCGCCGTGGCGAAGCCGTCTGCTTCTGCTCTGAGATCAAAGGGCTGCTGGGATGGGCCACAGACATCGCGGAGTTCCCCCCAGGTCACTACTACCAGCCGGGATCTGGCGTGGTGTGCTTCGCCACGGTCGCAGAGCAGCCTCCGATTGACCTCTCCCCAGAGGCGGTGGCCGCCGAGCTGAAGGCACGCCTGGTGAAGTCGGTGCGCAAGCGGGTCGGCGGCGGAGAGGTGGGCGTCTGGCTGTCTGGCGGAGTGGACTCCGCCACCATGGCCGCGCTCGCCCGGCGTCAGACATCGAAGCTCGACACTTTCGTGGTCGGCCTGCCCGGGGCCCCTGATCTCAAGTACGCCCGAATGGTGGCCGACCATATCGGCTCTCGCCACCACGAGCGAGTCTGCTCCGCAGACGAGTTGCCCACCATGCTCCAGGAGGTGATCTACCACCTCGAGTCCTTCGACGCGCTGCTGGTCCGCTCCAGCCTGCCCAACTACCTGGCCGGCCGCATCGCCTCGGACCACGTGTCGGCGGTGCTTTCCGGAGAGGGCGGAGATGAGCTGTTCGCGGGATACCACTACCTCAAGGAGCTGAGCCCGGATCAGATCCCGGAGGAGCTGATTGACATCACCAATCGGCTGCACAACACCGCGCTGCAGCGCGTGGACCGCTGTTCGGCAAGCCACGGCCTTGTCGCCCGCACCGGCTTTCTGGACCGCGACGTAGTTGACTTCGCGCTGCGCATCCCCGCGCACATGAAAGTCTCCGACAACGGCGAGAAGACGGGCAAGTGGATCCTGAGGAAGGCGATGGCCGGCCTGCTTCCCGACGAGGTGCTGTGGCGGCGGAAGGCCAAGTTCTGGGAGGGATCGGGCGTGGGAGACCTGCTCGCTGGATACGCGGAGCAGACCATCTCCGACTCGGAATTCGCCGCCGAACGCGTGGTGTCGGACGCAGTGCCCCTCCGCACAAAGGAAGAGCTCCTCTATTACCGAATCTTCAAAGCACACTTTGGCGACTCGGTTGACCCTGCGCTGGTGGGTAGGACGAAGGGAGCGCCGGTCGCTTGACCGCCCTTCGCCTGGGTGTCGTTGAGGCCGTCTTCTGAGCGAGGGTGCCAATGAAGGATCTGCTGCAGCGTGCTCACGCCGCGAACGTGGTGGAGAGCCTGGTGGTACTGGCCTCGTTCGCGGTGCTGGCCGTGCTGGTTAGATTAGTGTGGCGCAACTGGGTCAGGTGGGTCACCAGACAAACTGAGAACAAGCTGGATGACGCGCTCCTGGGCGCTCTCCACCGGCCGGTGGCATTGACGATCCTGCTCGCGGGCATTTACCTGGCCCTCAGCCGTCTTCACGTCTGGACTGACTCCCAGAGAGCCACCATCTCCAGACTCGCCGCCGCTGGCGCGGTGGTGCTGCTGGTCTACGCCGCGCTGCGCATGTTCAACGCGGCCGCGCGCTGGTACGTGGACGTGACCGCCGACGACCCGGCGCGTGCCAGGGTCACCCGCCCGCAGGTGTCCGCTGGGCGCAAGATCGTGAACCTGGTGGTGCTTTCGGTCGGCCTGCTGGTGGTGCTCGACCAGCTCGGGGTGAAGGTCGGCCCCCTGCTGGCGGGGCTGGGCATCGGAGGTTTGGCGGTGGCCCTGGCCCTCCAGGATACCCTCTCCAACCTGTTCGCCGGTCTCTCGCTGATGGTGGATCGTCCTCTCGCGGTGGGGGACTTCGTGAAGCTGGAATCTGGCGAAGAAGGATTCGTCGAGGAGATTGGCTGGCGCAACACCAAGGTGCGGATGTGGGCCAATAACGTAGTGATCGTTCCCAACTCCAAGCTGGCGCAGAGCGTGGTGACCAACTACTACCTGCCCCGGCAGGAGATGTCCGTTTACGTGTCATGTGGCGTTAGCTACGACAGCGACCTCGAGAAAGTCGAGAGGGTGGCCATCGAGGTGGCGAAGTCGGTGATGGCGCAGGTGCCGGGCTCTGACACGGAGTGGGAGCCGGTGGTGCGGTTCAAGGAGTTTGGGGATTCCAGCATCAACTTCATCGTGGTGCTGCGAGTGAGAGACTTCGGCAGCCAGTACCTGCTGCAGCACGAGTACATCAAGGCGCTGCACCGGCGGTTCGGGGAGGAAGGGATCGAGATCCCCTTCCCCATCCGCACCGTGATCGTGCGGGGCGGCGAGGCCGTCCCCAAGAATTCGGGGGCTGGATGGGCGCAGTTGCCGAGAGCACCCAAAGAGTGATTGGCGAGGGGAACTCATGAGCGCAAGCGCGAACGCTAAGGATAAGCCTCCGGTCTTCGCCGTGCTGGGCGCCGGCCACGGCGGGATGGCGATGGCCGGCCATCTGGCCATCATGGGGCATCAGGTGCGGCTTTTCAACCGCACCGCCGGCCGCGCGGAGCCGGTGCGTCGCTCCGGCAGGATCGAGGTGATCGCCCGCAATGGCGAGGAATTGCCCCGCGGTGTGGGCCGGCTCGCCCTCGTCACCGCAGACATGAAGGAAGCGGTGGTGGGCGCGGATGTGATCATGGTGGTGGTGCCGGCGACGGCCCACGCCTGGATGGCGGAGACCATGGCCCCCCACCTGCGGGATGGGCAGATCGTGGTCCTGCATCCGGGCCGCACCGGCGGCGCGCTGGAGGTGCATCACGTCTTCCGACAGCAAGGCGTTACCGCCGACGTGGTGGTGGCGGAGGCCCAGACCTTCCTTTATGCCAGCAGAGCGGTCAACCCTGGGCAAGTGCAGATCTTCCGCGTCAAGAACAGCGTGCCGGTGGCGGCGATTCCCGCCCACCGGACCCCGGAGGTGATCCAGGCTCTCTCCAAGGCCTACACCCAGTTCATCCCGGGCGACAACGTGATCAAGACCGGCATGGACAACATCGGGGCCGTCTTCCACCCCGCGGTGACTGTCCTCAACTCGGCTCGCATCGAGAGCACCCGCGGAAGCTTCGAGTATTACGTGGAGGGGATCACCCCATCGGTGGCGCTGGTGCTGGAGGCAATTGACAAGGAGCGCGTGGCGGTGGGCGCGGCTCTCGGCTTCAACTGCATGAGCGCCCGGGAATGGCTCTACATCGCCTACGACGCCGCCGGCAAGACTCTGCACGAGGCCATCCAGGCCAATCGCGGCTACTACGGCATCACCGCACCGGCTCACCTCAACCATCGCTACCTGACCGAGGATGTCCCCATGAGCCTGGTGCCCATCGCCTCCATCGGAGACCTGCTCGGAGCTCCCTGCCCCACCATCAAGACCATCGTCGCGCTCGCCAACCTGATGCACGGCTGTGACTACTGGGAGACCGGCCGCACTGCTGACAAGCTGGGGCTTGCGGGCCTCACGCTCCAGCAGATCCGGCTGCTGGTGCTGGAGGGGAAGGCGTAGGCGCCATGCCCAAGGTGATCGCCGGGTCTCTCGGCAACTGTGTCCATGTTGCAGGAGTGGTCAACTTCCTCGCCATTGCCGAACGGCTCGGATACGAGACCAACTTCCTCGGCGCCGCTGTGCCGGTCGAGGCCTTCGTAGAGGCGATCCGTGAGCACGATCCCGACCTGGTAGGCGTGAGCTATCGGCTCACACCGGAGGTCGCCGCTCACTTGCTCGAAGAGTTGAGATTGCGACTGGAGAAGGCGGGGCTCAGCAAGCGCAGGTTCGTGTTCGCGGGCACTCCGCCGGTGTGCGCGGTGGCGGAGAAGCTCGGCTGGTTCGAGCGTTGCTTCACTGGCCTGGAGGACCCGCACGAAACCTGGGCCTACCTCAAGGGGGAGCCGGCCCACAAGGAGCCGGAGGACTTCGGCAGCACCCAGCTCGCCCGGCTGGAGCGGAGGAAACCCTATCCCTTGTTGCGCCATCACTTCGGGCTTCCCAGCCTGGAGGATACCGTGGCCGGGGTCCGTCAGATCGCCGAGTCGCGGGTGCTGGACGTGATCTCCATCGGGCCTGACCAGAACGCGCAGGAATCCTTCTTCCGCCCCCATGAGATGGACCCCGCGCTGGATGGCGCAGGTGGCGTGCCCATCCGCACCCGAGAGGACCTGATCCGCATCTACGAGGCGAGCCGCACCGGGAACTACCCCCTGCTGCGCATCTACTCCGGGACGCGCGACCTCATCAAGTGGGCGGAGATGGCGCTGGAGACCATCAACAACGCCTGGGCCGCCATCCCTCTGTGCTGGTACAACGCCCTCGATGGCCGCTCCACACGCACTCCCGAAGAGGCAATCGCACAGAACCAGGCCGCCATGCGCTGGTATGCCGAGCGAGGCATACCAGTGGAGGTCAATGAAGCTCACCACTGGAGTATGCGCGATGCCCACGACACGCTGTCCGTGGTGATGGCCTATCTGGCCGCCTACAACGCCCGCGCCATGGGGGTGAAGCACTACATTGCCCAGTACATGTTCAACTCCCCGCCTTCCATGTACGGAAGCATGGATCTCGCCAAGATGCTGGCCCAGATGGAGATGATCGAGAGCCTTCACGGCGATCACTTCGTCTCCATGAGGCAGGTGCGCGCCGGCCTGCTCCATTTCTCCCCCGACCTTCATACTGCCAAGGGACAGCTTGCCGCTTCCACCGTGCTGGCGCTCGCGCTGCAGCCGCACATCATCCACGTGGTGGGGTTCTGCGAGGGCGATCACGCCGCCACCGCGGACGATGTCATTGAGAGCTGCCAGATCGTGCGCGGGGTGCTGCGTAACTGCCTGTTCGGGATGCCGGAGATGGGCGCTGATCCGAAGGTGCAGGAACGCAAGCAGGAGCTGATCGCGGAGGCGGAGGTGTTGCTCGCCGCCCTGCGCGCCTTCGGGGCAGGGGAGGAGGACCCGCTGGCCAGCCCGCGGGTGCTCGCTGAGGCCATCCGGCTCGGCCTGCTCGACGCGCCCCACCTCAAGGGCAACCCACACGCCGCGGGACTGCTGCGGACCCGCTCCGTGAACGGCGCCCTCTACGCCGTGGACCCGGACAGCAAGAAGGTGCTTCGGGAAACCGAACGCCTCCGCGCCCTCCCCGGCCTGCCGAAGAAGGCCCTGCCGGCCTGACCGGCCGAGTAAGGCGACGCTGCTCTACGCCAGCTCAAACAGCCCCACCGCGTTCCCGCGATTCACCTTCTCCCGCAGGTCCTCCGGCGCGCCGACGGCGTCGTAGAGCTTGTCGTAGAACTGGAAGTAGGGCTGGAAGCCCTCCTTGCCGGGGTGAGCGAAGACGGACATGTCGCTGGCGAAGAGCAGCTTGCTGAAGGTCTCCGTGTCCAGTTCACCGTTCGGGGCGAACATCTCCCGCCACATCAGCAGCGATCGCTTGTAGGCCGTGCCACCGCTCAGTTCGGCATGGACCTTTGGGTTGGACCAGGTGATCTTCCAAGCCTCCTCCCACCAGGGGTTGCCGAAGTGGGCCATCAGGATCCGCAGGTTGCTGTGGCGGCGGGCCATGCAGTCCACCGCCGCGGGGCGCATCAAGGTGATGTCTGTGGGCCGGGGCTTTCGGGGCATGCCGAAGTCGTCCAGACCCATCGCCAGGTAGCCGGTGTGGAACATGCACACCTTCCCGCGCTCCTCGATGGCTCCGTAGAGCGGGTCGTAGCGCATGTCCCCGTAGGAGAACTGCGGGTCAATGAACTTCATCCCCTTTGCCCCCCAGTCGAAACACTCGTGGATCTCCTTCACCCTTACCTTGTCAATGTCCACCCAAGGCACCGGGATGATGAAGTCGGGCATCGCCTCGAACGCCTTGCGGCAGGGCTCCGGGTCGGCGATCAGCACGACCCGTTCCACGCCTTGCTGACAACACTGTGCCACATAATCGGCGGGCGGCATCTGCAGCTTGGCGATGTCGCCATGGGTATGAGCGTCTATGCGCATTGCTGATCCTCCTTTGGACGCAAGCCGGTACTCCCTCCATACTGTTTGCCGCCAGGCTGCTGCATCCTCCCGAATGCCAGGGGCGGGCTCGCCCGCCCCCGTTGCATCAGCAGGAATGCCCACCTGGAGCGTATAATGTGCTAGACACTGACCCGGGGGAGGCGAAAGCGCCTCCCGTCGGGCCGGGGGCGAGAAGGGGACAGCGATGAACGTGACTGTCGTTGTGGGCGGGCTGGCCGTGCTGATGGTGGTCCTCAATGTATTGGACCCCTTCATCAGGCGGGTGCCGGATCTGCTGGAGGCCATCGAACGCGAGAAGGAGAAGCTCAAGCGGTGGCTCCAGCGGGTCACCGGGGGAGCCGTTCAGTTCCCCGAGGAAACGGGTGGAGAGCCCGGTACGAGTGGTGCCCAGACTCCGGACAACGGGGAGGCAGTAGAACCGGTCTCGTCCTTGCTGGCGGGCCACCGCGAGTTCAGGGGCGATCACTGGCGGGCCACGGTGACTGTCCTGGAGGAGACGGAAGCCCAGCAGGACCCCGGCCGCCCCCGGGCCGGCTCACCAGATCCCCAGGCGCCTCCCATCAGCACCGGATCGTCTCAGTTCCGGCTCATTGACCAGCTCAGACGGGCGAGCGCGGAGTCATTGACCAAGGTCATCTCCCTCTTCGGCGTCCTCGGACTGATCTGTACGTTCCCTCTGCCCGTGTTGGCATGGATGAACTCCTACATCATCGCACAGTCCCTCAGCACGATCTTCGATGTGTATCCGACACCGGTGGCGACGGTCGTCTTTCTGGGGATCTACCGGAACCTCACCTTGTTCGACATCATCGGAGTGCTGGTATCACTGTTGGAGGGGTTGAGCGCCGCCATCGCCTATGAGGTCTGGCGCGCCTTCAAGAGTGCCAAGGACCCTGCGGAGCGCGCGATGCACCGTCCTACGTTGGTGGTCGCGGTGGGAGCGACGCTCTTCCTGCTGGTGTTTGAGTTGGCCATCAACGCAATGCGAGGTGCGAAGATAGGAGGATGGGTTGCCGGTACTGCCGCGGGGGCGCAGGCGTTGGGCATCGGCCTCGCCATGGAGGTGGTGGGCGGCGCAGGCCTGGGTTTCTTCGTCATCCCCCTGTTTCTGATCGTGGTGACTGGGGTCGCCTTCGTCGTGCATGGCATTCTGCGGTTGATCTTCCGCGGCCCCAAAGAGGCAGGGCCGCTCCCGGGTGCGCAAGAGCTTCTGGGGAAGGTGGTGGGGCGCGCGGGTGGGTTCCTGATCGGAGTCGCCGGGCCTACACGTGCTAAGATGCGGTGGCTTCGCTTTGTGGCTAGTGTCAATGCTTTGGTCGAGCCACTGCGAGCGTTGGATCGTTGGCTGGTGGGCCTCTTTGGGGGGCGGGGACAGGGCGGCGGGGGGGACGCCGGAAGCCCGTCTGAACGAGGGCCGATCCCCCAATGGGGACCGCGGCCCACAGAGCGCAGGGGAGGAGGCCGGGCATGGTAATGAGGCAGGTACAGAGACTCCTGGCGGTTGCCGTGGTTGCGGCCGGTTTGGGCATGGCTGCCGGGTGTGGCTGTGGCAAGGTGCTTCGGAAGGCCGATGCCACGACCGTGGAGTGGTTTCTCGTGATAGACGCGAGCTATTCAGTGCCTCCGCAGGCCCTGGAGAGATACAAGACGGAGCTGGCGCGGGACTCAGTGCTGTGTCGCCTCCGGCCGGGTGAGACGGTGCACGTGATGGTGATGGACAGCGATCCCTATGACGACGTCAGGGCCTTCCCGATCGCGCAAGGCAGCCCTCGCGATGTGCTCAAGCAGGAACTGGACATCTACCAGCATGTGAAGAGCATCAAGAGGCGGCCGCAGACAGAGCGGGGGACCAACTTCGGCGAAGCCATCAACTATCTCAAGGAGAAGATCGCTTACGCAGAGGAGACCAGGCAGAAGCGTATGAAGACCGGAGAACAGCCGCCGAGCCTGCCCACGTACGTGATGGTGATGCTCACGGATGGAGTCGCGGAAGGGTGGCAGGTGGAGGGCGTCGGTGGCCTGCCGAAGAACGTGGAGGTGAGGATCTGGTTCTGCGGCATCAGCCCCTGGAGCGAGAACGACCCCCAGGCGAAGAAGCTGCGGACCTTGCTGTCGAAGGACTACCCCAACCTGAAGGGACGCCAACTCAAGGACCTGGTCGAATGCTCGCTACGGGACCACTGCCGCAAGCTGGGGCTGGCCGACGTGAACGTGCGGCCTTACGCTCACAGCGACTGGGTGCAGGACTTCCTGGCCGACCTGCACCGAGACCAGGACGCGGCCACTCTGAAGGGCTTGACTGCCGGACACCTGGTGGAGGAGGGCTACTGAGATGCGAACGCTCCTGGCGGTGTTCACTGTCTGGTTCCTGGTTGCGGTCACTGTGCAGTGGGGGCACGACAGCGGCCAGTTGCGGGAGGCGCGCCGACTGCTGGCGGGCAAGCAGTACGTCGAGGCGAGCGCGCGCGCCGTGCCGGTGCTGGACTCCGGGTTCACAGGTGGTCTGCGCCGCGCCGCCCACATTCTGCTCCACGACATCTGCAAGCAAGCGGGCGACCAGGCCAGGGAAGAGCATCAGTACGGAGAGGCCCGGGAATGGTTCAAGCGGATACTTGATAACCCAGGGAACCCTTCCCTGACAGGCTATGAGTGGATCGCTCAGAAACGGCTGCAGGTGCTTGCCGGCGAGCACATGGACTACGCCAAGAAGCTCGAGTCATCGGGACAGCTCGCGGAGGCCTTGGCCGAGTATGGCCAGATCCGCCGGGAGTGGCCTGACAGCGTGGAGGTGCTGGGTCTGGCCCGCGCCGAAGCCGCTTGCCGCAAGGCCTACGTGGACAAGATCATCTCGGAGATCCCCGAGGAGGCGCTGAAGGAGCTGGCCGCTCTGGTGAACGCGCCGGATGCCCCGGCAGAGGTGATCGAGGAGGGCTTCGCGCGGGTCGTGGACGCGGCTCACGCCGCGGTGGGGAGATTCAAGCAGCGACGGCAGTACCCCCAGGCCTTCGCGTGCCTGGATGAGGCGTGCAAGTCGTTCGGCGCGCGGCCGGATATCGTGGATGAGCTGAGCGCGCTGGCGAGCCAGCTTGAGACTGACCTGTTTGGCGAGGACATCAAGGGTCGCCAACTGACAGAGCTTCAGTTCGACTACGCTGGCCCCGGCGACAAAGAGAACGACGAAGACAGGGACATGGTCAACCTGTCCCTGTACAATGGAACGACCTGCCCGGGGAAAGCGATGCTGCGCGGTCCCGCGCGCGTCGAGAAGACGATCCCGCCCGGTGGCACCGAGACGCTGCGGTTCCCCTCCGGTGACTACGTCTTCGCGCTGGTGGGGCCACCCATGATACCTATCCGCAGCACTCTCCATCTGGAGCCCGGCCAGTACAATTGGGGCTGGGGGCTTAGCGGCCGGAGCGTGGTGACTTTCGCCCGCCCGGATTCGGCCCCGGTTCCTTTGCCATGAGCATAGGGCCCGGCGGCGCCGAGAAGACTGCCGAGTGAGGCGCGAGATCTCACCGGCTGCGTCGCAGCCCCGGCACTCGCCACGCTACCGCAAGCGCGCTGACAAGGCAGGCCGCTCCGCCCAGTGCCAGCGCGAACCGGGGGCCCTGCCATTGCGCCACCGCGCCGATCTGGAGGTTCCCGATGGGCGCCATGCCGGCGAACACGAAGGCACGCAGGCTCATCACACGGCCGCGCAGCGAGTCAGGTGGCGCGGTCTGAAGCATAGTGTTGGCCACGACGTTGAAGAGCATCAGCCCCACGCCGGTGAAGAAGAGGGCACATACTGCCAGTCGGTAGCGCGGCGCCAGGGCGACCGCCATCAACGCCACCGGGAACAGCAACGCACCGGACGTGACCAGTCGCCCTACGCGCCAGCGGTGGCCCAAGCCGACCAGAACTCCCGCGGAGACTAGGGCGCCCAGTCCCGCAGAGGACAGCAGCAGGCCATACTCTCTGGGGCCCCCGTGGAAGATATCCCTGGCAAACGCTGGCATCAGCGTACCGTAGGGCATGGCGAAGATGCCCGAGACCGCGGTGAGGGCGAGCAGAGAGAGGACAACCGGCTGGGCCTTCACCCACGCCACTCCGCCGGCGATCTGCTCGATCATTCCTCCTCGCACATGAGTCGCCGGCGGCCGGGCCCTGATCAGCAGGAGCGCAAAGATGATGGCAAGGAAGCTCACGCCGTTGATGAAGAAGCAGCCGGCGATCCCCGCCTTCTCGATCAGTATGCCCGAGAGCGCAGGTCCAATGATGCGACCTGCGTTGAAGCCCGAGGAGTTCAGGGACACCGCGTTCAGAGCGTCCTCTCGCGTCACCAACTCCAGCACCATCGCTTGACGCGTAGGCATGTCGAAGGCATTGATCGTCCCCAGCACCGCGGCGAGGAGCATCACGTGCCAGACGTGGATGACTCCGGTGTACACCAGCCCCGCAAAGATGAACGCCTGGACCATCGCTAGGGTCTGGGTCAACAGCACGATGTTGCGCTTCCTGAACCGGTCGGCGATAGCACCGGCGAAGAGGGTGAAGAGCAGCATGGGGGCAGTGCCGAAGGCGGCGACGATGCCGAGATAGAGCGGAGAGTTCGTGAGCTTGAGGACCAGCCATCCCTGGGCCATCATCTGCATCCAGGTGCCCATGACCGAGACGATCATCCCGACCCAGAACAAAGCATAGTCCCGGTGCCGCAGGGACCGGAACGCCATCGGCCAGCGGCTGACGGTGGCTAGGTCAGGTGCGTCGGTTGGCAGCGGCCCCTGGTTAGTTGACAAGTAATCTCCAGAAAGCTGCCCTGCCCCGAGGCAGGACAGCTTGGCGGTAGGCCAAAACGGCCGCCGAATGGACCCTCAGGGCTTGGCAGGGGGCGCAAGCCCGGCGCGCTGCAGCGCCTCCCGGCCTCCTGGACTGGTCAGGTACTTCACGAACTCCTGCGCCACCTCTGGCTTTGGCGCGGTGGAGATCGCCGCCGCCTGGTAGACAATGGGAGCATAGGCCATGGACGGCAGCTCGCCAAGCAAGCGAACTGTCTTCGGCGGGGCTCCACCCTCCGCGTACAGGCAGTCCTTGAACACCACCGCCGCCTCCGCCCTGCCCTCGAGGAGCTGATCCAGCACGTTCTCCTCCGGGTCGAAGGAGACCAGCTTGGGGGCGATCGCCTCCCACAGGCCCAACTGCTCAAAGGCGCGCTTGGCGCGATCTCCGAGCGTGCTCTCCGCGGGGTCCTCCAGGTAGATGCGCTTCACCGCGGGGGTGGCCAGGTCCCCGAGCTTCTGGAGATGAGTGGCGCCTTTGGCCGGCACGATCACCGCCAGTGGGTAGGTGTTCACTGCGATGTCGCGGACGCTGCTGGGGGCCACTACGCCGGCGTGCACCAGCGCACCCATCTCCTTCTCGCCCATGGTGATCGCCACCGCGGGCCTGCGCTGTTTGGCGCTCGCTTCACTCACCAGCGCCAGCGGCTTCTCCGTCTCCGCCCACACCTCCACCTCCGGGTGGGCGGTCTCGTAGCCGCTTACCACCTTGCGCAGGGGCCCGCTGATGACACAGGGGAGATAGATGGAAAGGGCCACCCGCTCCGCAGGCGCCTTCCTGGCCGGCCGGCCGCACCCGCCGACCAGCGGGCTCACCGCCAGCGCCAGGCAGAGCGCCCAGCCCCAAGCCCCGGCCACCTTGCTCATTTCTCTGCCTTCGCCTTCTCCAGCAACTGCTTGACGACCGTCTCGAAGTCCTCCCGGCTCCAGAAGGAGTCCATGCGCTTGAGGAAGTCCACGGTCTCCGTCTTCCCGTCCCTGACGATCTCGTGGCGGGTGCTGCCATTCACGAACACGCCGGCGCAGGACAGCCCCGAGGTGGTCCACTTGTTCCTGCCCTCCGGAGACTGCATGTCATAGACCTCGACCGTGACCTCTCCCGGATACTTCTTCTCGAACTCCTTCAGGTAGTCCACGATGTACTGGTGGTCCGGGCTGAACGGGTAATAGGCCACGATCTCGACGGCTGGCTTGGGTGCGGGCGGCTTCGCCGACTCGGACTTGCCTTTGCAGCCCGCGACGATCACCGCGCACACCACAACCGCCATCAGCGCCAGCCCCCTCGGACCCTGAAGGACCCTTCGACCCCGCTCAGGGCAGGCCCTCGGGGTCCTGAACGGGCACAGCACTCCAGTTCTTCTCACAGCTATCCTCCCGGTGGTGAGTTTGCGCCTGTTATTGTAGGGGTTGGCGCCGCCTCTCGTCTAGTCCCTATTGCTGTTCGCAGAATTGGGTGATGGTCAAGCACGCTCCAGCAGGCTCTGGAGCCACTCTGTCTGAGTCTCGCCATCACTCTATTCGGCGAGACTCAGTAGGTCTGCCCCTGGCAGACCGGGATGGCGGTCCGCCGGAGGCGGACCTAGCCACTCCCGCAGACTGGGCAGGACGGGTTCCTGGCCACCGTGCACACGACGAACTCCATCTCCTGCCCGTCCCACAGCAGCATCCGGCCCTTCAAGTTCTCGCCCACCCCGGTGAGGTGCTTCACCGTCTCCATCGCCTGGAGACAGCCGATCACGCCCGGCGTGGCGCCCATCACCGGGAACACCACCCGCTCTGGCGGAGCAGGGAAGATGCACTGGAAGCAGGGGGTCTCTGGAACCTGTATGAAGGTCAGCTTCCCCTCCAACCCCCAGATGCTGCCGTGCACGAACGGGATCCCCTTGCGCGCCGCGCACTCGTTCAGGAGGTAGCGGGTGGGGAAGTTGTCCATGCAGTCCACGATCACTTGGGCGTCGCCCACCAACTCGTCCACGGTGTCTGCTTCGATGCGAGTTCCTATCGCCTCCACCTCGATGCCGGGGTTGAGCTGGGTCAGAGTCATCTTCGCTGACTCCGCCTTGTTCACCCCGATGCGGGAGTCGCTGTGGAGGATCTGCCGGTTAAGGTTGCTCAGCTCGGGGCTGTCGAAGTCGCAGATGGTGATGTGCCCGACGCCCGCCACCGCCAGGTAGATGGAGGCCGGTGAGCCGAGCCCGCCCGCGCCGGCGACGAAGACGCGCGCTGCCTTGAGCTTGCGCTGGCCTTCTTCGCCCCAGCCCCCGATCATCATCTGGCGATGATACCGCTGCCGATCCTGATCAGTCAGCTCATCTCTCCGTGCCATGCAGCATCCCTTCCGTACGCTCGGCCATTATCCTATTAGAAGGCCGATTGCCCGCCACAGGCGGGCAATCGGTCCGGTGGCGGGACGCCCAGTGAGCGGCGGTCAGAACTTCGTCTGCACCTGGACGTAGTACGCGTTGCCATCCCACTTTGATCGCTCGGAGAAGAGAGGATCGACAGCGCGCGATTCCCACACGAAGGTGAGTCGGGTCCCCTTGTCAATCTCATACCAGTAGCCCAGACTCCAGCGCTTGAACATGTTGTTCGCCAGGTCCAGGTTCTCATCGTAGCGGTCGTACTTCGCAAACAGCAGGTTGGGCGCCTTCTTGCTAACGGGGTGGCCAAGCTGGGCATACCAGCCCCGCGTGTCGTAGCCCCGGTCATGGCCCTGCACGTATTCGCCGAGGAACTCCGTCTCTGTCCACTTCAGGCGAGCGCTCACCCCGTCGCGGTCTTGTCGCGTCGCCGCCGTGCCAGTTCCATTGCTGCCCCGGTACGTGGAGAGCGCCACCGTCCCGTTGCGCACCGGAAAGTCAGCGCGAGCCAGGACATTGGTTCGGTCGTTGTTGTCACTGGTGTTGATGCTCGTGCCGTTGACGAGGCCGAGATCGAATTGCGGAGAGCTCGGGCTGCGCCGGTAGTTCCACAGCACCCCAATATCCCGCTGGTCAGGAAACAGCCGGTCCATCCAGAGCGCGCGTTCCCCGGTCCAGAGATTCGGCACCGATTCCTGAAGCTCGTATCCCCAGGGCAGAATCGCCTGGCCGAGTTGAAACTTACCCCTGCCTTGCTTGTAGTCCACAGTGGCGGTGCGAAGCTGCACCTTGCTGCCGGTCCCCTTGCTGGTGCCCGAGGCATCATACTGGTCCTTGGCATCGAGCTGGAACTCGATCCGGTAGGCAGTCCGTTCAGTCAGCGGCCCTCGCACGTTCACCCGCACTCGCCTGACCTGGAACTCGTGCTTGCCCGCGGGCGCGTTGTCATCCGCAAAGCGAAGCTGCATGTACCCGTCCACTTTGTGCTGCTTCTGCTCGGCCTCCACCTTGGCCAGCCGCTGCTGGACGTCCTTGAGTGCGCTCGCCAGGTTGTCCACTTTCGCCCCCATGGTCACCAGCTCGGCTCGGAACTCCTCGATCAGCTTTTCCACCCGCGCCAGGTCCTCGAAGCTGACCGTCGCGGGCGCCGTGGGCGCTTCGCCACGCGTTGCCTGGGCCACCTGCACCAGGGACTCGCCCTGCGCCTGGTAGGCTTTCCCGATCCCCTCCACGGCGCGGAGCACCAGCGAGGCGGCTTCATAGCGGGTCAGCCGATCCGCCCAGTCACTGATGGGGCCCTTGGGATGGCCGCTCAACAGGCCGGCCTGGGCGAGCGCGTCCAGGTCTTGGTACTGCCAGTTCGTGCTTCGCAGCGAAGCACCATCGCCACTTCGCAGAGCAGCATCTGAGGACAGGATGGCGCCGGTGTCAGCCCCAACCGCCGTCATCCCTGCCAGCATCGCGACCACCACCCCCAGCCACACCCCTCGCCATTGCGCATTGCCGATCATCATCCTCGCTCCTTCGCCCATGCTGTGTACGACAACACCGCTACACGGTATCGCTGCGCCGTGAAAGGCGGGTGAAGAATTGGGCAATGTTGTGTGACGGGCGGCAGCACCCGTCGCAAGGTGGGCTGCGGCCCGCGACTCGGGTAGTCCACGTGGTCGCTTACGCTCGCCTGCCTCGGCTCGCACCGCGCAACCGCCGGGCAAAGAAGACCAGCGCGGCAAGCTCATTCGACCAGAACATGCCATACAGAGGGAGGCTGAAGCGGTTCGCCCGGCTGGCCTCGGCGAACTCCCCCCGGGAGATATGGATGAAAGCGGTGGTCATGCCACAGGTGGGACACGGGCGCCCGAACAGGGCTCGCGAAGGACAGGGCGGGAAGAGGTGATGGAGGCGCTCGGAAGGGACGACGAAGGGGGCAATGAGCGCGGCCAGGATGATCAGGCTCAACACGCACCAGGCTATCCGCAGAGCAGGTTTGAGCTGTGATGCCTGCTGCGGGGAGGAGACGGTCATCTCTGGGGCGCGCGGGCAGCGGCTGCGGCGCGGATGATCCACACGATCATGGCCAGGAGCCCGATGCCCAGAACTGCAGCCAGCCCTCCGTAGAGCAGGTATGGCGGGTGGCTCTTCCTCCACACCTCGTTGCGGTGCTGCCGCACTGCCAGCTTGACCGCGCTGACTACCGCCTGCGGCAGTTCCCTCGCGCTGCCCACCTTGATGAGCTGACCGCCGGTGGCCTTGGCCAGACGCTCCTTCGCGGCCAGGGCAGGACTCAAGAACGAGCCCCGCTCCTTCGGCAGCACCAGAGGGTAGAAATGCACCGGGTCAAGGTCCAGAGCGACCTTGACGACCTTGGCGAGGGTGCGGTCCTGCCAGTCCGGGTCGTCTTGCGGCTCATCCCCGATGGGGATAACGATCTTGGCGGCCCCCGGTCGCCACCCCAACCCCTTGTCAATCCGCTGTCCGCCCACTGTCTGGTCCATGGCATACATCACCGCGCCGTAGGTGTCCTCATTGCCCCCCTTGCCAATCGCCGGGTTGGTGATGTCAATGGCGCGGAGGTAGCTGCGGATGGTGCTCACATCCGAGGTCAGCCGGTCGGCATGGATCCAGTCCGGCTCATCGTGGCGGGTATAGGTGATCAGCCCCACCTGCAGGCTGATATTCTGATCCTTGGCGAAGTTGTCCAGAGCCTCGAGCGTCGCATCACACTCCGCCTGGACCATCTTGATGTCATCCATCATTGAGCCGGACCGGTCTATGCAAATGGCGACGTCGAGGAGGCCTGTCTGCCCGACCTCCACCCGGTAGTGCCGAGGATGAAGCCACTCTTGCGTGCCAGCATCTCTCGAGGCCAAGTGGAAGTACCAGATCCCGTCCTTAGGCGCGCTAACCGTTACCTGCGTGTCACCGGTAAGCTTTGCCCCCGGGGCGCTGGCTGGGTCAGTCTCTGGCGATTGGTCGAGCAGGTAGGCGAAGCTGCTCACGCGGCGCGGGTCGCCGACGCCCCACCCCATGCCTATGCGACGGGAATCTCCCTCCTCAGCATTCGTGCGACGCAGCCACTGGACCGCCGAAGGGGGGATAGCGAAGACAAGCCCCGCGGGGACGCTATCCTCTCCCCCGTAGGGCTTCCAGGCGGAACTCGACCAGGGAATGCGAATGGCGGAGACGTTCAGCGCCTTGCCTTCATCCACGTCAACCTGCCCAAGGACCTCCACGTAGCTGTTCGGGACAAGGCAACCCATAGGCTTGCCGTTGCTCAGCGACTGAACGCATTGGAGACTGCCTTTGGCGAGGATGCGCGATGCATCTGTGAAGGCGGCATAGGAGATGTCCGGATGCTTCTGAAGCAGACTGGCCGGGTTGAACGGGCCCTGCGAACGCAGGTAGGACACATCCACTGCCAGACCATGAGCGTTCCTGACCAGACTGCGCAGATCGTACAGGAGCTCCGCGTCGCTCACGACTTGCTTGGTATCCTTGGCGAAGGGCAGATTCAGCTCGGGATTCCATACATCCGTCACCGCGTCGGCGACACTGAAGATGGCATCCTTCTGGGCCTGTGCGACAAGGATCGGACAGCCCACCGCGGCCGCCGGCTGGAGGCCGGGTACCAGGAGGCCTGCCCCGCACGCTGTGGCGCTGGGAGCGTAGATGATCAGGTTGCGTTGCACCCGCTCGACGGCGTGCTCAGAAATCAGCACCGGCAGGGCCTTGGGACACAAGTCAGAGTATGCCTTGAGTTGCTGCTCAAGATAGAGATCCCGCGTACCTCTATACTGCAGCGACAGCATGCCAGCGGCCATGCACAACTCGCTATCCCGCACTTTCTCAGTTGGGATAATGGGGGGCAGCACAGGCAGAAAACCTGTCGTTCCTGGGCCTGCCGAAGACAGAATGCCTGCGAACTCGTTGTTCAACGCGGAGTAGTCTGCAGGGCTCAGGGCGGATGGGAACCCGTGGTTGTCCGCGGCGAGGCAGACATCGAACGCGCCGCCATCAGGCGTGAAGAAGCGGAAAACATACTCGACGGGTAACTCGATAGTCAGGCCACGGCCCAGTGCCGTGTCAGCAGGATACCGAAGATAGCCGTCTGCATCCGTCGGCGCGATGCGGGAGTCGCGGTCGGTGACGCTTTGCATTGCCACCGGGTCCTCCACCCCCGACAGGATCTTCATATTGGCTAGAGGTCGGCCATCGGACGCAACGCCCCGCAATCTGAGCCTGACGCTGTCACCCACCGAGACGATTGCGGAACTGGGCAGGGACTCCCACCCAGCTCCGGTGAAGCGCTCAATGCTGGCAAACTGCAGCGTCACCTTCGTCTGCTGCGCCTGGGGTGACCCAGAGAATGGCGTAAGAATGAGGGCCATCCCGGCGACCAAAATGACTACCCATCGCAGCATGAGTGCGGCGCTCCCTTCGGATGAGGCTCTCTACGGCAGCGGCGGCGGCCCGCTTCCGAACATGGCCCCGAACTCCGGTGTCTGTCCGGCCGCCGCCCAGTTCGGCATGCCATCCCGCCACACCAGAGTGTCCCGGTTCACCTGGCCCGCTTTGATCTGGCCGATGACATCGTTCTGGGTGAAAGGGCCTAGCTGCTGTCCGCTCTTGCCCACATACCACTGCGCAGACTGCGGGAGAGGTGGCGGCCCAGCAGGTGCCGCGCCGCCCGCGAGCTGCTGCCCGATGGCGAGGCCGGCCCCTAGGCCCACCACATCCGCCATTCCGCCGCCTGGCTGCTTGGCGGAATCGCGCAGCGCATCCGAGATCGCCATCGCCTGGTAGCGACCCAGCTCCGTGGTGTCCAGCGCTCGCGACCCGGCCGCCCGGTTGATCATCTCCTGCACCTCCGGCGGCACGGTGATCGCCTCCACCAGCAGGTCCACCAGCTCCAGACCGTACTGGGCCAGGTCGTCATGCACCGCCTGCTTGAGGCCGACTTCGATCTCCCGATGCTTGGGGGCCAGGTCCAGGATGGAGGTGAGCACACCCGGCAGGAAGCTCGCGAAGCGCGAGACGACGATGCGCCTGATGTACTCCTGAATCGCGAAGGTAGTCTCCAGGCTCTGGGACCCGATGATGGTGTGCAGGAACACGTTGGCATCGCTGATGCGCAGGGCGGAGGTCCCGTGGGCGCGCAAGCTCACCGCCTTGAATTCCGAGTCGCGGAACAGAATCGGCGTCGGCGTCCCCCAACCGAGGTTGGTGAACGTCTTCAACTGTAGGAAGTAGACGTATGCCCGGAACGGAGATCTGAGGCCGAAGCTGGGCAGGTTGACGAGCCGCGTGATGATGGGCAGGTTCTGCGTGCTCAAGGTGTGTCGGCCGGGCTTGAATCCATCGGTCGGCTTGCCATCGCGGTAGAAGACTGCTAGCTGGCCGTCCTGCACCACCAACTGCGAGCCCGTCATGAACTCTGCAGTCCCCTCCTGCGGGATGCGAGCGACCATGATCTCGCCCGTCGGATCCTGGAACTCGATCACCGAGAGCATCATCTCATCACTCTCCTACAGACGCTGTTGCCTCATGGTCGCCTCGCCCCTCGGACCCTCGGGGTCCTGAACGGGCAGTTGCCCACAGAGGTGCCCTGCGATAGCTCTCTACGCCGTTTCCTGTCTTCCCGTCGCAGCGGCAAGACAGGAAACGCTCTATGAGATCAGCGAGCGGGTCCGCCTGCGCAGCGCATCGAGCACCGCGTCGCACTGGGAAGCGACCTGCTGGAGAGCTGCCGCAACCTGCTCGTCGGCGGCGCCGCCCAGGGCGGTGATCGCATCCGTCAGACTCGCCATTTGGTGCGCCAGGCCCTGATCCTCGCCGGGAGCCCCACTCTGAACCGCCCGCTCTGACACCAGTGCAGAATCGAGCTGCGTGCACACCATGTCCAGTTTCTTGCGGACTTGGTCCGCCAATCCCGCCTCGCCGGGATGCTCGCGGGCCAGCTTCTGGACGAGGCCGATGGCGTCCCGCACCGGCTCTGCGCTCACCTGGACTTGCTGACGGGCGGCTTGGAGCTGGCGGCTCACCGGCTCCACTTCCCGGTCTCTGGCATAGAGCGCGTAGGCAACGGCGAAGAAGAGAAAGGTCAGGATGAAGTCAATTACCAGCACCCGATCGGCCGCCAGCGTGTCGGCGCGACTGGGACTGGCCGCCACCACGGCGGCGATCACCGTGAGCACAAACCACACGAAGATCAGCCCCTGCACCTGGATGCGGGTGGCCGGCGTCGCCGCGGCCGCCTGCGCCTGCGCCAGCCGGGACTGGAGAAGATGCGAGAAGAACACCATCTCCGCCGCCACCACCAGAGACAGGCATACGTAGAACGTCGTGCCCCGGTCCGGCCCCGCCACGAACACGGCGAAGGCCGCCCCGGTCACCATCGCGGCAAGTAGGAAAAGCACTGAGAACCACAGCACCGTCGCTCCGACCGAACGCGAACCGACCATCGCCGAACCCTCCTACCGATGCCGGGCGGCGGTGCAACTGCCTGGACACGGAGAGGCCCGCCGCCCATCAGGATGGCGAATCAGTCTCTAAGCGGCCGCCCCTGTCCGTCTCGGTTGATCCCGCCGGTGAGGATCATGATCCCCTCGATCAGACCCCACAGTCCGGCGATTGCGCTGGTCACGCCGCAGGTGACGAACCCCAGCAGCGAGAGGATCAACTGAGCCACCCCTATGCCCGCATATCCGAGATAGAACCGATGCACCCCAAGGGCGCCCAAGAAGATGCCCAGCAGACCTGCCGCCAGCTTGGACTTCGCATCCGCGGGCACTGCCGGGGCGGCTGGCGCGGCCGGCGCGAGTGGCACGCCGGGTTGCTGGGGCACTTGCTGCGCAGGCTGCTCCACGTAGCTACCGCATTTGAGACAACGCTGTGTCCCCGGGGGAACCGTGCCCCCGCAGTTAGGGCAGTTCATCAAGCTTCTCCCTCACGCACGAATTGGCCGGCATTATCCCGCCTACCCGTCTGGCCTGTCAAGACTTGCCTGCGCCGGCCGGCACGACCGGCCGGCGCGCCGCAACCCTACGCCCAATACGCCCTGGGCATCGGCTCCACGATGCACGTCTCCTTGAGGAAGGCGACGGCGCGGCGGAAGCCCTCCTCCATGGACATCAGCGCATCCTCGTGCTCGATGCTCAGCACCCAGTCGTACCCGACGAAGCGAAGCGCGGAGATCATGTCCTTCCAGACACCCGCGTCATGTCCCCAGCCCACCGTACGGAACAGCCAAGAGCGCTTGGGCATCTCCAGGTATGACTTGGTGTCCAGCACCCCGTTGCGGGCGGTGTTGTGGGGGTAGATCTTCACGTCCTTGGCATGTACATGGTAGATCGCCTCGCCCAGGTCATGGATGGCGAGCACGGGATCAATCCCTTGCCAGAACAGGTGGCTGGGGTCGAAGTTGGCGCCGACGGTGGGGCCGCAGGCGGCGCGGAGCTTCAGCAGCGTCTCCGGGTTGTAGGCACAGAAGCCTGGGTGCATCTCGAAGCAGAACTTGCCGATGCCCAGCTTGTTGGCGTAGGCCACCTCTTTGGTCCAGTAGGGGACGAGCTTCTCCTCCCACTGCCACTTGAGGATGGTCAGGTAGTCGGGCGGCCAGGCGCAGGTGACCCAGTTCGGCCACTGAGAGCTGTCGCTGTCTCCCGGGCAGCCGGAGAAGCCGATCACCCGCTCGATCCCCATCTCTGCCGCCAGCCGCACCGCGTTCCGCCACTCCCGGTGGAACTTGCGGGCAATCTTCTGCTGTGGATGCAAGGGATTCCCGTGGCAGCTCAGCGCCGAGATCACCAGCCCGCGCTTCTCCACCGCCTTCAGGAACCGCTTCTGTGCGGTCGGGTCCCTAAGCAGCGCGACGGCATCGCAGTGGGCGTTGCCGGGGTAGCCTCCCACCCCGATCTCCACCGCCTCGCACCCCGCCTCCGCCACATGATCCAGCATCTTCTCGAAAGGCATGTCCCCGAACAGCACCGTGAGAACGCCTACCTTCATCTCAGCCTCCTCCTCTCCCAGTCCCTCCGGTGAATGGTTGTCCGTCCCCCCGCTCGTTCCTTCGCCCTGAGCGCTAGTAGCTCACCTTGGTCCACTGGCGGGACTTGTGGCTGGCGAGGATCGCCTCGATGATCGCCATCACCCGGTGGCCGTCGGCGAAGGTGGGGAAGTCCATGACACCGGGATCGCCGGCGATCTTCAGATAGGCGTTTCGGAACAGGTTCTTCGGCCCGTCCGGGTAGCCCTCCGGGTGGCCGCCCGGGTAGTGGGCATAGGGGCGGGCCGCCTCTTTGAGCAGAGACGGGTCCTTGATGAGCACCTCGTTGGCCTTCTCGCGGTACCCGACCCACAGCTCGTTGGGGCGCTCCAGGTCTCCTGAGACAGCGCACTTCGAGCCATCTATCTCATAGTAGAGACGGTTCTTACGGCCCGCCGAGACCTGAGAGACGGTGAATACGCCCCGGGCCCCGTTGTCGAGACGAATGAGGACATTCGCGTAGTCGTCGGTCTCGATGGGGACCTGGTCGTAGTCCGCCGGAGTGAGCAGCTTGCCGGCGAATGCCTCCAGGCTGGCTTTCGGTCGCTTGCGTACCTTGTGGGTGGTCTGCAAGTCCCCCAACACTTCGGTGATGGTGCGCCCGGTGATGAACTGCACCAGGTCGCACCAGTGGGAGCCGATGTCGGCGACACAGCAGCTCGCGCCCGAGATGCTTGGGTCGAGCCGCCAGCTGTAGTCGGTGTCCCAGTAGAGCCAGTCTTGCAGGTAAGAGCCATGGACGGCATAGATCTCACCCACGTCGCCCGCCGTGCACATTGCCCTTGCTTGCTGGCTGAGGGGATAGAAGCGGTAGTTGAAGTTGACGGCATTGACCAGGCCCTTCTCTTCGGCCAGCTTCACCAAAGCTCGGGACTGCTGGGTGTTGACAGCCAGGGGCTTCTCCGAGACGCAGTGCTTCCCCGCCCTCAGCACGGCGGTGTTGATCTCGAAGTGCAACTGGTTGGGGGCGCAGTCGTGTACCACCTCGATGTCCGGATCCTCCAGCATCCGGCGGTAGTCGTCGTAGACGCGCGGGACCGACAGCGCAGCCGCCTTCTGCTCCGCCTTGGCCTTGTCCACGTCTACCAGCGCCAGCACCTCCACGAAACCCAGCCTGCGCAACGCCTCCACGTGGGCCGGGCCGATGAAACCTGTGCCGATCACCGCGGCTTTGATGGTCTTCATTGCGCCTCCTCCCTACCGAGTCCCCTGATTCATGGCAACGGGGCGGCAGGCGGCTGCTCCGCCTTCAGCGGTTCGATTGACGCCCCTGACAGCGCCGCTTGCAGCCACCTCGGGTAAACCTCCTCCTCCAGCTTCCGGCGGCGAAGCTCGGTGCGGATCACATCCTGCGCCTCCTCCAGCGCGATCTGATGCTCATCCACTCTCCTCTCCACCTTGAACAGGTGGTAGTAGTCCTGGCCCTGGAAGCTCGTCTTCATGGGGCCCACCACCTGCGCCAGGGGAGCGGAGAAGAGCGTGTTCTCGATCTCCGCGGGCAGGGCCGGCTTCTGGCCGCGCTGGTAGGCCTGGACCTCGCCGGCGATAGACTTCTCAAACGCGCTGCCGGCGTTCTCCTTGGCGATCTCCTGGAACGACCGGCCCTTGCGCAGCTCCGCCAGCGCCGCCTGCGCAGCCGCCTCTGTAGTGAAGCTCATCGCCCGATAGGACACCGATTCCGGCCGGTGATACGCATCCCGAAACTGGTTGTAGAAGCTTCTCACCTCTGCGTCGCTCACGTGCACGTGCTCGGAGAGCACCTTCTCCAGCAGCACGTACTCCTTTACCTTGTCCTGAAACCAAGCAGGCGTTCTCAACTGCGAGGCCAGGTACCGCTCGAAGGTCGCATCATCAGCCAATCCCCTGTCCTCTCGCAGTTCCTTGGTCTTCGCCTGCACCTCCGCCTCGGTGACGGTGATCCCCCGGCGCTTCGCCTCCTGCGAGAGCAGCGCGGAGGCCACCAGGTCTCGCAGGATGTAGGGCCCGATATAGGCCATCGCCCGCGACTGCACCTCCTCCAACGAGATCTCCTCGCCGTTCACCCGCCATCCGCGGACGCCCGTGAGCTTATCCAGCTCAGGCCGAGTAGGAATCTCACGCCCGACCTGAACCGGCGGTTCCGCCGACTGCGGCTGCCCCACCGCCCCTGCCTCGGGGGGCGATGACTGCGCCCATCCTTCTGTCACCGTCCACCAGCAGAGAGAGAACACTGCCACCAATGCCAACGCGCAGAAACACCTGGCGCTGGCAGTCCCCCAGGCTCTCCACTCCTGCCCTGCCGATCGGGGAATGGTTCTCATTGCTTTCACTCCTTCTCCATTGGGTTCCCAGCGCCGGCCTGCCCGACCCTGGGCAGGCCGGCCGTCACGGCCAACAGCCCGGCGACGGCGGCGGCGTTCTCCACCTCGCCCCGGGCAATCATGGCAGCGGCCTCCCCCAGAGCCACCACCAATGGTTCGACCCTCTCGTCCCTATCTGGCCGCGCCCCGCAAGCTTCCGTCCCCGTGGCCGGGACCAGGCCCGTGGCCAAGTAGAGGTGGATGCGCTCGCTACAGTAGCCGGGGCTCAGGTACATGGAGAACAGGTGGGAGAGGTCGCCGGCCTGGTAGCCGACCTCCTCCATCAGCTCGCGGCGCGCGCACGCCTCCGGGGATTCGCCGGGTCGCAGCGTTCCCGCGGGCAGTTCGTAGAGCACCTTCCCCGCCGGATGCCGGTACTGCCTGATCATGACCACCTTCTGCCCGGGGAGCAGAGGAACGATTGCCACCGCCCCGGGATGAACCACCACCTCTCGGGTGGCGCGGCCGCCGTCTGCCAGCTCCACCTCGTCCACCCGCACGCAGATGAGCCGCCCTGAGAAGACGGTGGCGGAGGAGATCAGGCGTTCTCTGAGGTGCTCGCCCATCTCACCCTCTCTGCTGCGATGGCGCCCGCGGCGGCCGCGGCGAGGAAGAACTCGGGGTCCTGCTCCACGCTGCGGCCCATGGACTTCACCTCCAGGCCTCTGCGAACCAGCTCCTCCAGCCCGCACTCTCCCTGCGCCACCAGCACTTCGTGCTTCTCGGTGATGCCCTCATCATCCAGTTGGCGATGCACCAGCTCCAGCCTCTCGGGGTCCATCTGGGGCACGCTGACGATGGCTTCTACCAGCGCCACCCGGCCCAGCGCCACCAGGGACTGTCGGCTCACCCCACGGTGGCGGGGCCGCGGGTCGGCGAAGCTGATGCGCGGCACGCCGATGGGAATGCCGCCCAGCACCGCGGCCGCGTTGATGTGCTCCCCCTGGGCGATGGAGCCGAACCCCCACTCTGTCTCCGTTCCTACATTGCCCGGGCCCTGGGCGATCACCACCACCTGCGCGCCCACCACCGCCCGCGCCGCCAGCATGCCCGTGTACACATTCACCGCTTCATAGTCTCCCCCGAAGGCCTGCCCGGTTGTGATCGTGGCGTCCACCAGCCCGGCCGCCCTCAAGTCGGTGACCAGCTTGCTGAAGGCCAGCGGCAGAGCTGCGGCGTCCGTCATCAGGTAGGCGATGCGAAGCTCCGGCAGCAGAGCCTTCGCCGCAGCCACAGCCGGCGCGATGTGACTATGCAGGGCGCCCACGATCACGGGCATCTCCGCCAGCCCGTCGCAAGCCTCAATGGCCTCCCGATGAGGGCTCTCCTGTTCCTCCACCGACAGGCAGCGGAACTGCAGGGGCGTGTAGCGGAGCTTCACCACATGGCCTCTGAAACCGGACGCGTCGGACACCGAGTCCCCCTCTCGGTCCTCGCTCTCGCCCTTCATCACGAAGTGATAGCCTCCGCTTCCCAGCCCCGCGCGCACCGCGGTGGTGTTGAGCAGCACTCGCTCTCCCGGCTGCAGTTCCCCCAGGAGCCGAGTGTACCCGACGGCGGACTCCTCCCGGTTCCCCACCCTCACCTGCAGCTCCTGGGCGCCCGGCCGCGAAGCGATCACCCGCGTCACCACGCCCAGCTCGGCCTGCAGCAAGCGGTTGGGGTCTCTACTGGTCACGGGAGTCCGAGGTGCCGGCCGGCCGACCCTCGGGCGGGCCCGCGGTGTCCCCCGAAGCCTGCCCGGCCGGGGATTGGCGGCCGAGAGCTTGCTGAGCCCAGCGCACACTGCGCAACACCAGTTCGTCCTCCTCTGTGAGCAGTTCGTCCTCGGAGGCGCCTCGCTCTGTCGGAAGCGCAGGCGTGTGGCTCAGCCCGCGGTCCCTCACCAGGCGGAGCGTGCGGCCCAGTGCCCGCGCCGGGCTCTCGGGGAATTGGGCGAGGTATTGCTCCTCAAGCACAGGCAGGGATTGTTTGCCTATGAAGCTCTCGATGTTGACGTTGACCCGGGAAGCATGGGTGGACACCAGCTCCAGCACGCTGGTCAGGTCAACCACGCCTTCGCCCAGCGCACACCCCACCAGGAAGAATCCGTCGGGCCGGGCCGAGAGGCGGTAGTCCTTGAGGTGAACGGTTCTCGCCAGCGGAGCCAGGGCGCGCGCCGCCTCCACCGGGTCTTCCATCACCGCGATCGGGTTGGCGGAATCGAAGCACACTCCCACCCACCGGCTCTCCACCAGCTCCAGCAGCCTCAGCAGCTCCCCGGTGGTCATCTGAGGGCCGTTCTCGATCGCCAGGGTGACCGCGTAGCGCTCGCAGATGGCCAGCGTCTCCCTCAGCTCTCGTGCCGAAGCCGCCAGCCACTCGCTGATCGCCGAGGGTGAGTCGGGGCGGGGCTTGTCCACGATGGTGCGGACCACCGGCGAGCCCAGCACGTGGGCGGTGCGGACCATGTTCTGGAGGTAGTCTGGGTTCGTGCCCGTCGCCCCCATCTCCAGGTACAACCCCAAAGCCGCCGCCTTGTCCCGCAGGCCGGCGATATAGCCGTAGTCCAAGCTGTCCAGGTGCCTGGCGTCCGCGAGGAAGAGGCCGTCCAGGTCCAGCTCCGCCGCCTTCTGGAGGTAGTGTTCCATGGCCATCGCGGGGTTGTCCCGCGGCGTGTAGTCCCAGAGACCGGCGGCGTAATGGTAGCTGTAGGTATGCAAGCCGAGCTTCATGGTCCCGCTCTCGCCTGCCCATACACTCCCTGGCCGGGCAGGCGTCCCCATCGAGTCGTGGGGAGTTCAACGTTCCTGGTGTGCGCTGGGTCGGCTTCGCCTTGCCCGCCCAGGGGCGGCACCAGTATAGGCTGGGCCTGTTGGGGTGTCAATGCAGTACCCGGGGTTGGAGGGCGGGAACGGCCTGGGGAGAACAGGTAGCCATGGGACCGATCACATGAGTGAGTTGTTGGCTGAGGAAAGCGCGATTGCTGGCGGGCCGCCGGCGTCTGCAAGCAGATTGACGTTGGCGAGCGGAGCGCTGGCGGTGCTCATCTCTGCCATCTGGGGCACCAACCCCACCGCCCTGAAGATCGCCTTGCGAGGGTTCCCGCCCATCGGCTCCGCCGGAATCAGGTTTGCCATTGCCGCCCTGGGGGTGGCCGCCTGGTGTCGGGTGATGAGGACCGGCCTGTGGCCGCGCCGGGGCGAATGGCCTTGGCTCGCCGGCAACGGCGCCCTGTTCATCGCCCAGATCGCCACCTTCACCATGGGAGTGTACTGGGGCACGGCCAGCCATTCCATCGTGCTGCTGCACACCTACCCGCTCTTCGTGGTGGCGCTGGCGCATTTCTTCGTCCCCGGAGACCGCGCCACGTGGTGGAAGCTGGCAGGGCTGGGCGCGGCGTTCTCCGGGATCGTGTCCCTCTTCGCCGGAGAGTGGGGGAGGTGGCAGGGCACGCAGTTGCTCGGCGACGCAACCCAGGTGGTCAGCGCCTTGCTGCTCGCCGTGCAGGTGGTGTATCTGAAGCGGATCGTGGAGAGGATTGACCCAGACCGCGCCATCTTCTGGCAGATGGCGACGGGCGCGGTGGTCTTCCTGGCCTACGGTCTCGGGTGGGAGACGCTGCTCCTTCAGAAGCCCGGTGTGGGACCTGTTGCTGCGGTGGTCTACCAGGGTCTGATCGTCGGCGCTTTCTGCTTCACTGTGTGGATTTCGCTGCTGCGCCGGTACCCGGCCAGCGTCATCGCCGTCTTCGGGTTTATCGGGCCGATGGTGGGGGTGGTGCTGAGCACGCTGGCGCTGCCCGAGCCATTCACGCCCGCCCTCGCCGTCAGCGCGGCGCTGGTGGCCGCCGGGGTGGTGCTGGCCAACCTGGGTTTGGCGGCACGGGCTCCCGCCAAGATGGCGCGAGCATAGAAGGAGGACGACCATGGAGTTCTACAAGGTGGTGCGGACCAGAAGGAGCGTGCGTGAGTACCAGCCCAAGGCGATTCGCCAGGAGGTGCTCGACCGCGTTCTCGACGCCGCCCGGATTGCTCCTTCTGGCAGCAATCGCCAGCCTACACGGCTGATCCTCATCCAGCAGGAGGAGACCAAACAGAAGGTGGCCGAGCTGTGTCACGGGCAGAGCTTCATTGCCGCCGCACCGGTGGTGGTTGCCGCCTGCGGGCGGGACATCAACTACAACCGCGGCGAGTGGATGGGCCGCTGCTCCATGATCGTGGATGTGACCATCGCCGTGGATCACCTCACTCTGGCGGCGCGGGCGGAAGGGCTGGGCACGTGCTGGATCGGCTCCTTCGACGGCCCGGCCCTCAAGGCGTTCCTCGGCCTGCCCAAGGAGGTTGAGGTGGTGGCGCTGACTCCCCTCGGCTTCCCCAAGGGACGGATCCCGGTGGACGAGTTCGTGATGAAGGAGAAGTGGGGGTGAGCGCGGCCTGGTGGCCGCGCCGCCACCAGCCTACACCTCCACCAACCCCCGGCTGATGGCGTAGCGGGCGGCTTGCAAGCGGCTGCGCACGTCTATCTTCCGCATCAAATGGGCGAGGTGGGTTTTCACCGTCTGTTCACTGATGCCCAGCTCTTTGGCGATCTCCGCGTTGCTGTAGCCGGCGGCGGTCAGACGCAGGACATCCATCTCCCGGCTGGTGAGCGGCCGGTCAGGCTCTATGCTGCTCGCGCCTGCCTGCTCGCCCGAGGCGGGGTCGCGGGCGAAGCGGTCGGTCAGCTCCGGCTGGACCCATCGCCCGCCGCCGATCACCTGGCGCACCACAGATACCAACTGCTCGGGGGCGATGGTCTTGAGCAGGCACCCATGGGCGCCGGCGCTGAGCGCGGGCGTCAGGCCGGCGCGATCAGGCAGATTCGCCAGCACCACCACCCGGCAATGAGGGGCAACCCCCAGGAGATGCCTGACCATCTCCGCAACCGGGGTGTCTGGCAGGGAGGCATCCAGAAACGCCAAATCCGGCCGGACGCGCTCGGCAAGCGCGATCCCCTCTGCCGCGCTGTCCGCCTCCCCCATGATCACCACTTCCGGCAGGGCGCGGGACAGGAACAGCCGCAGGCCGAGGCGGAACACAAGCTGGTCGTCAACCAGGATCGCCCGCGTCCTGGTTTCTCGTCCGCCTTCCACTTCTGGCTCGCCGACCGCAGTTGCAGAATGTGCCCTGGCCATCTCACATCGGCCGGAGCGGGTTCCCGCTCCGGCGCCTTCTTTTCCTGCCACCGTGGGCGCTCCGCCCCCGGCGGGTAGGCGCAGACGAAGGCAGTTCGTGCGCCAGAGGCGCACGTGGGGTTCTTCCACGTTTCGCGCAACATGGCCAGGCCTGGGCGGACCACGTCGTCTTCCAGGATTCCACCGGGACTTCGCCCCAGAGCCTATCAGAGCGCTTCCTGAGCCGCCCGGCGATGGGGCGCCGTCTTCTCAACCCTCAGCGGCGCCGTGTTGCTCCCCGCCTCTCGCGGCCGCCGGGTTGGGTCCCAGAAGTCACCCTTCCGGGTGATTGTGCTCAGGGACCGGGCTTGGTAAGGTTTGCTTAGGTAGTGTGCTGCCGAGGTATATGAGCTGTCCCGAAGCGTCCGTAGAGGCGGCCGATCGGCATCCCTCGTGGGACTCCTGTCTCCGGAGCCATGGGACCGGCCTGCCTTTCGGCCGCAAGAGGAAGTGGATATGATGAGTTTCCTTCCCGTTGTGCTTGGTGTGATCTCCAGGCCGCCCGAGACGCTGCCTCTGCGTCTCCAGACGGCGAGTCTGAGGTCTGGCCAACCAGGGCTGGCGGGCGTGGTGAGCCAGTACCTCGCGGTCGCGGTAGTGGTGATTGCCGGGCTGCTCATTGCCCGCCTGCATCGGAAGGTGATGGCGCAGTGCCAAGAGTTCCAGGGCCAGATGTCACGCGCGGCAGAGGGCCAGACGAAACTCCAGTTGCTGCTCGCCGATCTGGTGGCCACGCTGAACCTGAGCCTCGCCTGTCGCGGTGCCGGGCGAGATGACCTGGACCAGCAGGAGCTTGAGGCTATCCGCGCCGCGGTCCAGCAGGCGGTCCAGGGCGCGGGCACAGCACGCGCCGGGCGCCGCTAGCCGCTTCTGACTCCCAGATGACGCCGGAGCCAGAGGGATTGCCAACGCCCTCAGGCCGCGCTGCTGGCGGCCTGCCCGGCCACGGGCGGGTAGCGCAAGCAGAGGCTGACCTCCGTGCCCGGAGCCAAGGGATGCCCAGCCCTCTCAAAGGCGGCGGCCAGGCGTAACGCCAGCTTCGACTCCACCAGCCCCTGCCGCCCGGGTATCACCAGCACCTCCCCCCGCACCATGGGCGCATAGGTGGGCAGCTCGGCCACCGGCCCAAGCGTGGGAGGCTGGGCGAACACCCGGAACTCGCTGTCGAAATCCGCCAGCGCCCCCTGCACCAGAGGGACCAGGTTCTGCTCGCTGCGCGCCACGGGGATGTTGACGACATAGGCGATCTGTTTCTCGGTGTAGTTGTTGGCGCTGGTGATCGCCCCGTTCAGGAAGTGGCGAATCTGGCCGTTGGGGTCTCGGAGCGTGGTAGTGCGCAGGCCGATCTCCTCCACTCGCCCGAACGCGCCGTTGATCTCCACCAGGTCCCCCACCGCGTATTGCGCTTCCATGATGATGAAGAAGCCGGACACCACGTCTCGCACCAGGTTCTGAGCGCCGAACCCCACCGCCAGACCCACCACCCCTGCGGCCGCCAGCACCGGCCGCACATCTATGCCCAGTTCGTTCAGCACGGTGATCACCATCACGAACGCGATCACCCACTTGATCACGCTGTTGGCGAGCAGCAACACTGTGGTGAGCCGCTCCCGCCGGGACTCTTCCTCCACCCGCGCCGCCGCGGCGGACACCGCCGCCCTCATTACCCGCCTGAGCAACCGCGAGGCGGCCCAGGCGAGCAGGATGATGAGCACCACCCGCCCGGCCTGGGCAGAGAGCTTCTCCACATCTACGTAGAACTCGGTGCTGCTGAGGAACTTCATGCCTGACCCTCCCTATCCGACACGGCTGCAGTGCCCCCTGCGCGCAGCCAGGGGTGCGACAGATGCTGCCTGGGGGTTCGTCACAGGCTAACGCTCTTCCCGCCGTCGGCCCGGCCCGCGGGCTACTCGGGGCGCTCGTCCTTGCGGGCGTGAATGTCGCGGATGATCTGCTCGCAGTAGGGCCGAAGGAACTCCGGCTCCTGCGCGCTGGCCAGGGCGTAGCGGCCGTCGGAAGCATCCATGTCCAGGCGGGCGGTGATCACGGTCTGCGAGTAGCTGTCCGCCTCCGCCAGAGAGAGGCCGGTGGGGTGCTTGATGAAGGATCCGCCGGTGGAGGTCTGCCGGCCCGCATAGTCCTGCCCAATCGTGTTGGCGCAGCAGTGAAAGATGAAGGAGGTGGGCCCGGCCGGCTGGGTCGCCCGCCCCGCCGCACGCTTCCACCATATCGCCTCCACGCTCTCCGTCGAGCAGGCCGGATGGAACAGAATCCGCGCCCCCGCCATCACCGGATAGCGGTACAGCTCCGGGTGCCGCCCATCCCGGCAGATCACGATGGTGGCCGGAAATCGCTTTCCCGCCTGGTTGGCGATCTCGAACAGCGACAGCTTGTTCCCAGACCGGCAGTGCTTCTGTTCGTCAGCTCCGGCCATCTGGATCTTGGCGTACTCGTGGATGATCTCGCCACGGGCGTCGATCACGTGCGCCAGGTTCAGGAGCCTCTGCTGTCCGGAGCGCCGCTGCATGGTCCCGCAGATCACGTGGATGCGCCGCGACCTCGCCACCTCCCGCACCTTCTCCAGCGCCCCCTCCACCTCCGCCGCCGGGAGCTGAATCAGATAGGAGAAGTCGTACCCGGTGAGGTTCGCCTCCGGGAAGAGGATCACATCGCTCCCCTCATCGGCGGCCAGCGCGATGTGGTCAAGCGTGCAGCGCAGCAGATCGGAGAGCGGCTGTGCCCAGTGTTGCTGGGAGACCGACACCTGCAGTACGTTGGGCGCGTTCATATCACCCTCGCGGCAATTGAAATAAGCCCTTCTTCAGGGCCACTACTCCACGGGGGCCGGCGCTCCTGCCGCCCCTCGTCCCCCCTCGGGATGGCCCTCAACTTCCCTGGGGGTGACCCTGAGCCTGCTTGCCCTGAGCCTGTCGAATGGGTCGAAGGGCCGCCCCTCGGCTTCGCTCGGGGTGGCCCTCAGCTCCTATGGGGGCGACCCTGAGCTTGTCGAAGGGCCGCCTCCAGCCCTAGCTGGAAGGCCCTCAGGTTGACCTCCACCAGGGCCGGACGCAGACAAGCGCGCAGGGCTTCCCGCCAGGCCTCGACTGCGAAGGGCAGGTGCTGGGAGAGCGCGCCCACCAGCACCGTGTTGGCGGCGCGCACGTTGCCGGCCTGCTTCGCCAGGTCGGTCGCAGGGATGATGATGACGCGCGCTGCCGACACGCGGAGGCGGTCTGACACATCCTCCGGATAAGCAGGCGCACCCGGCGGACGAACGGCCGGCCGAATGCGCAGGTCGTCCGCGATCACCAGCCCGCTCTGGCGCAGTCGGTGCGCGTTCCGCAACCCCTCCAGCAGCTCGAGCGCCAGGAGGATATCGACCTGTCCATCCGGGACCACGGGTGAGTGCACCTTCGCGCCGAAGCGCACCTCGCTGATTACCGAGCCGCCTCGCTGCGCCATCCCGTGGATCTCGTTCTTCTTCACATCGTGGCCCGCGCAGAGCGCGGCGCCGGCGACCACATCGCTGGCCAGCAGAATCCCCTGTCCGCCCACCCCGGCGATGGCGATGTTGGTGATCTCAGCCATTGGCCGGGGCCTCCTTGATCGCCTGCGATGGGCACAGCAAGGCGCACACCCCGCAGCCCGCGCAGAGCTGGGCGATGATCTCCACGCGCTTCCGTTTCCGGCCCGGCGGAGTCCGGTCCACAATGGCGGGGCAGCCGTGACCCAGGCAGATCCCGCACCCGCGGCACTCCTCGGGATTAATCTGCCGCGGCACGCGCGGCCGCCCTCGGTCCAGCAGCACGCACCGCCGGCGGGCGATGATCACTGTCGGCTCGCTGCGGCCCAGCGCATCGCGTACCAGCCGTTCGCTCTCCCTGACATCGTACGGATCAACGACGTGCACGTGGCGGACGCCGATGGCGCGCGCCAGGTCGTCCATCCGCAGCGTGTGAGTGGGCTCGCCCGACGCGGTCTTGCCGGTAGCCGGATGGGCCTGGTGGCCGGTCATGGCAGTGGTCTCGTTGTCCAGGATGATCACGGTGGTCGTTCCCTGGTTGTAGACCACGTCCACCAGAGGCGTGATCCCCGAGTGAATGAAGGTGGAATCCCCGATCACCGCCACCATGTTGTCCGACCGGCCGGTCGCCTTCTCCACCCCCAGCGCCACCCCGATGGAAGCCCCCATGCAGATACATGTGTCCATGGTCTGCAGGGGCGGCTGCACCCCGAGCGTGTAGCACCCGATGTCGCCGGAGACGAACACCTTCAGCTTCTTCAGCACCGTAAGCAGCGCCCGGTGCCCGCAGCCGGGACACAACGCCGGCGGCCGCGGCGGGAGGTCGGCGGCCGGCGCAGCCACCGAAGCCCTGCGTGCGCCCAGCAGCCGTGCCACATCAGCAGGGGAGAGCTCGCCACAGCGGGGCGATGACGGCGCCCTGGCCAGCTTCACGCCCACGGCGCGAATCTGGCCCTCCAGGTACGGGTCCAGCTCCTCCACTACGTACAACCGCTCCACGGAGCGGGCAAACCGCTTGATCAGCTTCGCTGGCAGGGGGTTGGTGAGGCCCAGCTTCAGCGCCGAGGCGCGAGGGCGCGCCTCCCTTGCGTACTGGTAGGGCACCCCCGAGGTGATCACGCCGATGCGCTTGTCCCCGCGCTCGACGCGGTTGAGATCACAGGTCTCCGCCCATGCGACCAGTGCCTTGGTGCGTTCCTCTACCAGTTGGTGTCGGCGGCGGGCGTTGCCGGGCACCATGGTGGTCTTCGCCGGGTCGCGCTGGAAGCCGGCGGGCTCATGCTCGACTCGCTCGCCGAGTGTCACCAGCGACTTCGAATGGGCGATGCGGGTGGTGATGCGCACCATCACCGGAGTGTCGAACTGCTCGCTGATCTCGAAGGCGCGGATCACGAAGTCCTTCGCCTCCTGGCTGTCCGCAGGCTCCAGCATAGGGATCTTGGCAAAGCGGGCGTAGTGGCGGTTGTCCTGCTCGTTCTGGGAGCTGAACATGCCCGGGTCGTCGGCGCTGACGATCACCAGCCCACCCCGCACGCCGGTGTAGGAGGCCGTCATCAGAGGATCGGAGGCGACGTTCAGCCCCACGTGCTTCATCGAGCAGATCGCCCGCGCCCCGGCCAGGGATGCCCCGATCGCTACCTCCAGCGCCACCTTCTCATTGGGGGCCCATTCCGTGTACACCTCGGGGCACGGGGCGAGCGTCTCCAGGATCTCGGTGGAAGGGGTGCCCGGGTAGGCCGTCGCCACCCTCACCCCAGCCTCAAACGCCCCCCGCGCAATCGCCTCATCGCCGGAAAGAAGGGCGCGCGTGCCCACAGTCGTCGTCTCTGACATAGAAGAGCCTACCCAAAGAGCTACTGGGCTGAGGATAGCACAGGTGGCGGAGCAGGGGCAAGGCGGAGGGGACACCGGCGCCATGGCCTCTCCGAAGAGGTCTTGTCCCCTCCCCGCCGAATCCTCTAGGCTGTGTCGCCGGAGGGACACGGCCCGGCGACATAATACTCCCCGTAGGAACGGTCTGCTGGGCGAGGGAAGCCTCTTGGGTTCTGTTCCCCGCCGGCTGGGATGATTGCGCTGTGCGGAGGGCCGATGTGCATGAGATGACGCCGTGCTGGAACCGGGAGATGGAGTTCATGGCGCCCAGGGAGTTGCGCGCCCTGCAATCCCAGAGGCTCCAGGATGTGGTCAGGCTGGTCTACGATAGGGTTCCGCACTACCGCAAGAAGCTGGATGCGGCCGGGGTCGGTCCGGATGACATCCAGGATATTGAGGACATCTCCAAGCTGCCCTTCACCACCAAGGAGGATCTGCGGGAGACCTATCCCTTTGGGATGTTCGGGGTTCCCATGGAGGAGGTGGTGCGCATCCACGCTTCCTCGGGTACGACGGGCAAGCAGACGGTGGTGGGCTACACCCGGAAGGACATCCACACCTGGGCGGAGGTGATCGCGCGCACCCTGGCGGCGGGAGGCACTCACGCCGCGGACTTCGTGCAGAACAGCTATGGCTACGGGCTGTTCACCGGGGGGCTGGGGCTGCACTACGGGGCCGAGCTGATCGGCGCCTCGGTGATCCCCACCTCCGGCGGCCAGACCAGGCGGCAAGTCCAGATCATGCAGGACTTCGGGTCCACAGTGCTGTGCTGCACCCCCTCCTATGCGCTGGTGATCGGCGAGGAGGCCAGGGAGATCCGGGTGGAGTTCGCCAAGCTGCCCCTGCGAGTGGGCTTCCTGGGGGCGGAGCCGTGGTCCCAGACTATGCGGCTGGAGATCGAGGCGGCCCTCAGCATTGACGCCCTTGACATCTACGGGCTTTCCGAGATCATCGGGCCGGGAGTGGGGTTCGAGTGCCTCCAGAAGACGGGCCTCCACCTGAACGAAGACCACTTCTACCCGGAGGTGATCAACCCGGAGACCGGGGAGCCGGTGGCGGACGGCGAGCTGGGCGAGGTGGTGTTCACCACCCTCACCAAAGAAGCGCTGCCTCTGCTCCGCTACCGCACCCGCGACCTCACCCGCATCCTCCCGGAGCCTTGTCCCTGTGGTCGCACCATCCGGCGCATGGAGCGGGTCACGGGACGCAGCGATGACATGCTCATCATCCGCGGCGTGAACGTCTTCCCCTCCCAGATCGAAGAGGTGCTGATGCGGGTGGAGGGGACAACCCCGAACTACCTGCTGGTGGTGGACCGAAAGCCCAGGGGAATGGACGAGCTGGAGGTCCAGGTCGAGCTATCGTCGCATATGTTCTCGGACGAGATGGTCAAGCTGGAAGGGGTCTCCGCGCAGATCGGCAGAGAACTCGAGAACGTCCTGGGCCTGCGGGTAGGGGTGCGGCTGGTGGAGCCGAAGACACTGGAGCGCAGCATGGGCAAAGCTAAGCGAGTGGTTGACAGGAGGGAGTTGGGGAAATGAGCGCCATTCAGATCTCGGTGTTCTTGGAGAACAAGTCCGGCCGGCTGGCGGAGGTGACCCAGGCGCTGGCGAAGGCGAACGTCAATATCCGTGCTCTCTCGCTGGCCGAAACCATTGACTACGGCGTGCTCCGGCTGATCGTGAACAGGCCGCAGGAGGCAAGCGAAGCGCTCACCAGCGCCGGCTTCATCGTCACCGAGACCGATGTCGTCGCGGCAGAGATGCCCGACCGGCCCGGCGCCCTCGCCGCGCTGGTGGAGGTATTGACGCGCCAGAGGTTGAATATCGAATACTGCTATGCATTCGTGGCGAAGCGCGGAGACAATGCGGTGGTGATCTTCCGCGTCGACGACGCACAGGCAGCGCTCTCGGCTCTGGAAGGGGGAGGCGCACATGTCCTCTCCGGCGCCGAGTTGAGTGGTCTGTAGGACCAGTCGGCGTGCGCCGGTGGCGCACGAGCTTCTGTTGTCGGCGCACCGCGCCGATTCGTACATCCTCGAGAAGGAGGGATGGCTAGTGAGCAGAGCGATGCGTGTAGTGTTGCTTCTGATGGCGCTGTCCGTCGCGCTGGCCGGCCTGGTCGCCCAGGCGACGGCGGCGACGCCGTCGGGAGAGCCGTACAAGATCGGGTGCATCTTCGCGGTCACCGGGGATGCCTCCTCCCTGGGGATCCCCGAGCGCAACACGGCGGTGATGCTGGAGAAGATGATCAACAGCGCCGGCGGGATCAAGGGGCATCCGGTCAAGATCATCGTGGAGGACAACCGGGGAGAGCCGGCGGAAGCCCTCAACGCAGCAAAGCGCCTGGTGGAAAGGGAGAACGTGCTCGCGGTGGTGGGGCCAAGCCGAACCGGCGACACCCTGGCGATCATTGACTACATGGACAAGGCGGAGGTGCCTCTCATTTCCTGCGCCGCCGGCATCCAGATCGTGGAGCCGGTGAGAAAGTGGGTCTTCAAGACCCCCCAGTCAGACCGGATGGCGGTGCAGAAGATCGTCGCCTACCTCAAGCAGAAGAAGGTCACCCGCGTGGCCTCCATCTCCGACAACACCGCCTTCGGCAAGGGCGGCCTCCAGGAGCTCAGGAAGCTGCTGCCCATGGCGGGCATTGCGCTGGTGGCCGCAGAGGAGTACGGGCCCAAGGACAGCTCCATGGAGACCCAGGTCACGAAGATCCGAGCCACCAATGCGCAGGCCGTCATCTGCTGGGGAACCCCTCCGGGGCCCGCCATCGTGGCCAAGAACATGAAGCAGCTTGGGGTTGACATCCCCTTGATCTGCAGCCACGGGGTGGCCAATGCCACCTTCCTGAGCCTCGCCGGCGATGCCGCGGATGGCGTGGTCCTGCCTGCGGGCCGGCTGATTGTGGCCGATCAGATCCCCGCGGACCAGCCCCAGAAGAAGGTGCTCATGGACTATGCCAAGCGCTATCAAGCGGAGTTCGGCAAGCCGGCCGACACCTTCGGTGGACACGCCTGGGACGGCATCCAGTTGGTGGTGAAGGCGATCCGGGAAGTGGGCCCCAATCGCGCCAAGATCCGCACTCAGATCGAGCGCACCAAGGGCTTCGTGGGCACAGGAGGCGTCTTCAACTTCTGGGCCGGAGAGCACAACGGCCTCACCAAGGACGCCTTCGTGATGGTGCAGGTCGAAGACGGGAAGTGGAAGCTGATCAAGTAATCGCTATGTCGCCGGGCCGTGTCCCTCCGGCGACACGGCCCAAGTGTGCCTGCAGGGCAGGGCGCAGGCGGTTGTCTTGCGCGCCGTGACCGACGTGTCTGGCCGCCCCTCGACTTCGCTCGGGGTGGCCGTCAAGTTGCATGGGGGTGACCCTGAGCCTTCCGAAGGGCCGCCCTCGGGCGCACGAACTGCTCGCCTCGGCGGACGGCGCCCGGCGCCGTCCGCCGACGAGTTTTGTGATCCGGCGGGGCCCGGCACCCGGTCGGTAGTTGACACATGACCCTCTCTATCTCACAACTGCTGCAGTACCTGGTCTCGGGCCTCACCCTGGGCAGCGTCTATGCCATGATCGCCCTGGGCTTCACCATCATCCACAACGCCACTGGGATCGTGAATTTCGCCCAGGGCGAATTCGTCACCCTGGGGGCCCTGTTCGCCATCTCCCTCGCCGAGCACCACGGGGTGATGCTCCCTCTGGCGGTCCCCCTGGCAGCGCTGGCGGTGCTGGTGGTGGGATCGCTGCTGGAGCTCGCCGCCATCCGGCCCGCGCGGCACGCCTCCGTGATCACCCTCATCATCATCACCATCGGCGTCTCCATCCTGCTCCGCGGGGTGGCGATGCTGGTCTGGGGTCCGGACGCGCTGCCCATGCGGTCCTTCTCGGGAGATGAGCCGATCGTCCTCGGAGAGGTGCGCATCCAGCCCCAACACTTGTGGGTGATGGGGATAATGGTGCTCACCATGCTGGGCCTGTGGCTGCTCGGCGAGCACACGCAGGTGGGGAAGGCAATGCGTGCCTGCGAGATGAACCGCGAGGCGGCGCAGTTGGCCGGGATACCCGTGTCTCGCATGGTGAACCTCTCCTTCGCCTTGAGCGGAATGCTGGGAGGCCTCGCCGGCGCCATCGTCGTGCCCCTGGCGATGGGCCAGTACAACATGGGCACCATGCTGGGCCTGAAAGGGTTCTGCGCGGCCATCCTCGGAGGCATGGGCAACCCCATGGGAGCCGTGTTGGGCGGGGTGCTGTTGGGCGCCCTGGAGGCGCTGGGAGGGGCCTTCATCTCCTCGGGCTACAAGGACGCCATCGCCTTCGGCATCCTGCTGGCGGTGTTGCTGGCCAAGCCCACGGGCCTGCTGGGGAGAGCAAGGCGGTGAGACAGGCACGATGAAGAGCAGCGCCTGGCGATGGCGATGGCTAGCATTGACCGCGGGGGCGGCGGCCGCGCTTCCCCTGGTGGTGCGAGGCGAGTATGCCCTCGGCTTGGTCACCGGCATCGCCATCAACACCATCGTCGTCCTCGGCCTCAACCTGCTCATGGGCTATGCCGGGCAGGTCTCTCTGGGGCAGGCCGCCTTCGTAGGCATCGGCGCCTACACCGCGGCGATCCTCGCCACCAGGCACGGAGTCTCGCCGTGGCTGGCCCTCGTCGCCGGCGTGGCGTTGAGCGCCCTGGTGGCAGGCATCGTGGGGATGCCGCTGCTCAAGCTGCGCGGCCACTATCTGGCGATGGGCACGCTGGGCCTTGGCATCATCGTGCAGACCGTGATGATGCAGTGGGACGGACTCACCGGCGGCACCACCGGCATCATGAGCATCCCCCCGCTGGCGATTGCCGGCCACCAGTTCGAGGGCGGCCAGATGTACTACCCCGCCGCCGCCTTCATGCTGCTGGCCCTGCTGTTGGCCTCCAATATCATCGCCTCCCGGGTGGGCCGGGCGATGAGAGCCGTGCACGGCAGCGAGGTGGCGGCGGAGACCGCGGGAGTGGACACCGGACGCTACAAGCTCCAGGTGTTCATGCTCTCCGGCGCCTTCGCAGGCCTCGCCGGCGCCCTCTACGCCTACCATGCCAGCTACATCGTCTGCGACACCTTCGGCTTCCACTACTCCATCCAACTGGTGGTGATGACGGTGCTGGGGGGAATGACCAGCATCTGGGGCGCGGCGTTGGGGGCCGCCGCGGTCACCCTCATTGGGGAGTACCTGCGGGCCTATCAGGAGTACAGCACCATCATCTTCGGGTCCGTACTGGTGCTGGTGATGCTGTTCTTCCCCGAGGGTATCTGGAGGGGAATACTGAGGGCCGTCGCCCGCCTCGCGGGGCTGGTGCGACGCGGCCGGCCCCAGGAGGCATAGGCGGAGATGGCCGCGGCCACCCCAGTGCTGGAACTGAAGGCGGTCACCAAGCGCTTTGGCGGCCTGGTGGCGGTGGACAGCCTCACCTTCCGGGTGGAGCGCGGCCAGGTCCGTGCCCTCATCGGGCCTAATGGCGCCGGCAAGACCACCGTTTTCAACCTCATCACCGCCGTGCACCCGCTCGACGAGGGCGAGATACTGATGGACGGCCGCAGGGCACATGGGCTGCCCTCCCACAGGGTAGCCAAGCTGGGGGTCGCGCGCACCTTCCAGAACATCAAGCTGTTCGGCAACATGACCGTGCTGGAGAACGTGATGGTGGGCGCACACACCCAATCGCGCGCCGGCCTGGTGAGCGCGTCGCTGCGTCTCCCCGGCCTCCTGGCGGAGGAGCGCCGCCTGGCGGGATGGGCGAAGGAGTGCCTCGATCTGGCCGGCCTGGGCCATCTGCCGGCGGATCGCTCCGCCTCCGCGCTGGCGTTTGGCGAGCAGCGGCTGCTGGAGGTGGCGCGGGCGCTGGCCAGCAGACCGAAGCTGCTCCTGCTCGACGAGCCCGCGGCCGGCCTCTCCAGCGCGGAGGCCGCCCGCCTGGGCGATCTGGTGCAGCGGATACGGGAGCTCCAGGTGACCGTGCTGCTGGTGGACCACGACATGGACCTGGTGATGCAGATCTCCGACTCCGTGGTGGTGCTGGACAGCGGCGAGAAAATCGCCGACGGCACCCCGCGGGAGGTGCAGCAAGACCCGCGGGTGATCTCCGCCTATCTCGGGGAGGAGAGCTAGCATGCTGGTGGTGACGAGCGTGGTCACCTACTACGGCAGCGTGCAGGCGCTGAAGGGAGTCTCTCTGCACGTGGACCAGGGTGAGATCGTCGCCCTCATCGGGGCCAACGGCGCCGGCAAGACCACCACCCTGCACACCATCTCCGGGCTGCTGGCTCCCCGGCGGGGCCGGGTGGAGTTTGAGGGCAGGTCCATTGGCGGTCGCCCCCCGGAGAGGATCGTGCGCGCCGGCGTCAGCCAGGTGCCGGAGGGCAGGCAAGTGTTCGGCGCCCTGGCGGTTCGGGACAACCTGCTGCTGGGGGCCTACCAGGTGAGATGGAGAGAGAAGCGAACCCACCTCCACCAGCAGTTGGAGCGCGTCTACGAGATGTTCCCGGTGCTGCGGGAGCGCGCCCGTCAGGCGGCGGGCACGCTCTCCGGAGGAGAGCAGCAGATGCTGGCCATCGGGCGGGCGCTTATGGGGCGGCCCAAGCTGCTCTTGCTCGACGAGCCATCGCTCGGCCTGGCGCCCCGGATGGCGCGCACCATCTTCGACGCCATTCCTGGCTTTCGCCAGGCGGGCCTGACCGTACTGCTGGTGGAGCAGAACGCGCGGGCGGCGCTGCAAATCGCCGATCGCGCCTACGTGATGGAGACCGGGAGGATCGTGATGGAGGGCCCGGCGCAGGAGCTCGCCAACCAGCCCGAAGTGCAGCGCGCCTACCTGGGCCGAGGATACCGGGAGGTGTGGGAAAGGTGAGACCTGCACCCATCCTGTGGGGAGGAGGGAGCTGATGCCAATCTGGAACCCCCGCATCGAGACTATGCCGCGCGTGGACCTGGAGCAGTTGCAGCTCGAGCGACTCCAGGTGATCGCCAACCGGGTCTGGGAGAGAGTGCCTTCCTACCGCCGCAAGTTCGAGGAGATGGGCCTCATGCCTGAGCACATCCGCTCCGTCGAAGACCTCCGCCTCCTGCCCTTCACCGTGAAGGACGATCTCCGCCGCGGCTATCCCTACGATCTCTTCGCCGTCCCCTTGCGGGAGGTGGTGCGAATCCACGCCTCCTCGGGAACCACCGGACAGCCGACCGTTGGGGGGTACACCAAGAACGATCTCCGCCACTGGCGGGAGCTCACCGCCCGGGTGCTCTCCGCCGGCGGGGTCACCAAGGACGATGTCATCCAGATCGCCTTCAACTACGGGCTGCTCACCGACGCCTTCGGGATGCATCAGGGAGCGGAGGAGATCGGCGCCTCCGTGATCCCGGTCTCGGCGAGGACTGCCGAACAGCAGATCGCCATCATGCGCGATTTCCGCACCACCGCCCTGGTGGGCACCCCCTCCTATGGCCTGCAGATCGCGGAGGCGCTGGAGGAGCAGCAGGTGCCCCGCTCCAGCCTGCACCTGCGCTGGGGTCTGTTCGGGGCCGAGCCGTGGGCGGAGACGGTGCGCCAGACGGTCCAGGACAAGCTGGGGATCTCCGCCACCGACAACTACGGCATCTGCGAGGTAATGGGCCCGGGGGTCTCCGGAGAGTGTGAAGAGCACAAGTGTGGGCTGCACATTAGCGAGGATCACTTCCTCTGTGAGATAGTTGATCCCGATACCGGCGAGGCGCTACCGCCCGGCCAGGTGGGGGAACTGGTGATCACCACCTTGACCAAGGAGGCGCTCCCCGTGGTCCGCTACCGGACCGGGGATCTCACCTCTCTGGACCCCGCCCCCTGCCCCTGTGGGAGAACGCTGGCGAGGATGGCGAGGGTGTTCCACCGCACCGATGACATGCTAATTGTGGGCGGAGTGAAGGTATTCCCTTCCCAGATCGCGGCGGCGCTGTCCGAGACCGCAGGACTGGAACCCCACTACCAGGTGATCATTGACCGGGAGGGAGCCACGGATACCATCGAGGTGCAGGTGGAGGTATCCGCCGGCCTGCTGACCGGCGATGTCAGGCTGTTGATGCAGACCCAGAACCAGCTTCGCCAACGCCTGGAGACGGATCTGGGGGTGCCCGTCGAGGTGCGATTTGTGGAGCCGAGGACCCTGGGAAGGGCGTCCGAACGCTCACAGAGAATCATAGACCGCCGAAAGTAGGCCGTCCGCCTGGGGCGGACGGCCCCTGGGAGTTCGTGCGGCGGAGCCGCACGTAAGGAGGGAGGTGATGCGGAGGAGCTAGGCGTGTGACTGGTCGGGCGGGCTATCGGCCTGCCACCGGGGATGGAATCCGGCCGCGGAGGGAAAGGGTCGTGGTCGGCAGCAAGCAGGTCGTCCGCCTATCGGGCGGATGGCTGTCGGGGTCCGTGCGGCGGAGCCGCACGTGAGGGGGTGAACAGAGGAGAACTATGAGGAGATACCGGCTGACGTGCCTACTGGTCGTGCTGTGTGTGCTCGCCGCCGTGGCGGTGGCGAGCGCCGCGGAGACCCAGGGCCCGCCGCCAGTTGAGGTGCACGGCTACATGCAGACTCGCTACTACGTGAACACCACCGTGAACGCAACCATAGATGGTTCCGGGGTGATCACGAACGAGGTAGACGACACCTGGGTGGAGACCGAACGCATCTCGCTGAGCGGCCTGGCGCGCCTGGCAGAGGGAAGGACAGCCTACGCGGAGATCTACATCCACCCCTGGCTGCCCAACAGCGATCCCAGCTTTCTCTATCTGGAAAGCTGCTATCTCGACATTCCTGCCGGGCCCGGAGCCAAGTTCCGGGTCGGCAAGGGCCGCAGTCTGACCTTTGGGATGACGCCCGCCTACGGCAATCGCAAGTTGAGCAACTACAGCCCGCTCGCCGAGACCTACACTATGGACCGAGCGCTTGGCATTCAGTACACGCAGAGCCGCGGCGACGACAGCTTCGCCTTCGGCATCTACAACTCGCAGGCCGCTGGCGCCCGCTACATCGGCATGGCGGCCGACTCGCAGATGGACCTTGGCTCACTGGCGCGAACCACGGTCGGGCACTTGACCGCACGCGACGACCCGGCGGGCCGCTCGGGCGAGCTGGAGGTCAGCGCTCGCTACGGCCGGCAGATGGGCGACATGAGTGTTGGCGTCTCGGCCCGGGGCGGCGCTCTGGACAACAACGACTCGGCCTACCTGGCCTCCAAGTTCGGCTCCGCCTACACCGGGAATCAGACCCGGATGGCCTACGGCGTGGATGCCACCTACAAGTCGGCGCCGGTCTGTGGCACCTTCGAATACTACGCCGGCAGCACCGGCGGGATTGACCACAGCGGGTGGTCGGTTGTGCTCGGCGCGGAGCCGAAAGCAGGCGGGACCGGAATGCTGAGCGGCCTGGCTGGCGTCTGCAAGGGGCTCTACCTGCGCTATGGACAGTTGGACATTGATGTCCCGCCCACCCTCAGCACCATCACCTGGGACACCACGCAGTTGGCGGTGTCCTATGTGCTGCCTCTGAACAACCGCTTGGGCAAGTACCCGAAGTGGCTGCAGCTTGAGTACGAGAAGAACACCGAGGACACGCCTGGCGTGGCCAGCGACATCCCCAACAACGTGTTCTTCGTGGAGCTGTTCACGTCATTCTAGCAGGCAGCGCGGGCCTGCCGGACCAGGGCTTCCCGCCTGCTGGACAAACAGCGACCGGAGTGGCCTTCGCCACTCCGGTCGTTCTCTTCAGGGGGTGACTGTCCGGCGAGCTGCTATCCGCCCAAGCGGAACGTGTAGCTTCCTTGCCGGTCCCGCAAGGTGACGCTGTCGCGGGTGACGTTGGTCACGCGCAGCTCCCCTTCCACGTACTCGCCCTGTCTCACGAAGAAGGGCTGGTCGCCTCTTCGCATGACCACGATCGTGGGCTGGCCCACGATGATGCCGATCAACTGCAAAGCGCCTTTGTCGCCGGCGGCGCTCCCGGGCAGGGGAGGAGGCGCCGGCAGTGGCGACGGGGTGGTGCTGGAAGGCTGCGGAGCGGGAGTGCTCCTCTCCCGCTGCCAGCGCGGGGCGATCACCGGGTCAAAGGGGTCTCGGCTCGGCGGCGGCACTGGGGTGAGCAGACCCGCCCACATCGCCGGAGGGGCGCCCGTCTGTGTTCCCGCAGCCTGCTGCCCGGGTGTGCCCGTCTCTGTCCCGCCGGCCGTGGCGGCCGGGGCGCGGGCGCCGGAGTAGCGCTGGATGGTCCTCACATTCGCAACCACCGCCCAGATCACTGCCGCCACCAGCACCAACGAGAGGCCGATGATCTTGGGGAGGTCCTCCTTGCGGAATCTCATCGTCAGCCTCCACTTCTTCCCGGGCGGCCCGGGGGCGCCGCCGTGGGTCCGGCGGACGCCGCCCCCCGCGTCGCCGTTCCTTCTGAGCCCGCGCTCGCCCCGCCCTGCGCCTGCTGGTCAGCACGCGCCACAGAGGGAACTCGCGCCAGGTCGAGATCAATGGTGATGTTGCCATTCAGCCGCGGATAGCCCTCTCGGTTGTCCACCGTCAGATCCACCCGCTCCACCGTCAGCAGCCTCCTATACGACTCCAGCTTGCGCAGCAGGTAGAAGGCCGACAGAAACGTGCCTGTGAAGGAGACGCTGTGTGGCACCCGGTCAACCACCGGCCGCGGCGCCTCACCGGGCTTGTTGCCCTTGGCGGTCGTAGACGGTTGGCCGGTTTCCTGCTGCGTGACCTCCTCCTGGGTGGCGGCGGCGCGGCTGGCATACTGCGACCTGCGCACCAGATTGAGGATGTTGTTGGTCTCTTTGCAGAAGTCAATCAAGTCTCGCAGGAAGAGGGGCTCCTCGTTCCGCGCCAGGATCCCGAACTTGTCAAAGCGCGCCTCGCCCACCGCCGGCCCTCCGGCAATCCGGGCGTTCTCGATCTCCCGCTGCATCTCACGCAGTTCCTTGCTCCTGTCGGTGAGCTGCTGGCTGACCTGGTTCATGTGCCGCATGCGCGGGGAGAGCACGATCAGGAAGCACAACAATGCCCAGATCAACACCAGGGCCAGTGCCACCACCCATCCGTGCCGCTTGACGCCGGTCCTTGCGCTCATTGGGCCACCTCCTCGCCGCTCGTGGCTGCAGGCGCCGCACCTGCCTGCTGGTCCTCGCCGGGCGCCAGCACCAGGCCCCTGCGAAGGGCGGCGGTAAGCTGGAAGCGGATCACTGTCCTTCCCGGGGCATACTGGTCGTCCTTGGTCAACGAGCCCAGCACTACGTTGCTGAGATAGGGCGACCCAGACAGAGACTCTATCGCCCTCGGGATCAGCTCCCGGCTCATCGCCATCCCGGTGAAGCTGATCTTGCTGGTGTCAGGGGAGTTGACCTGCGTCAGCCAGATTCCCTCGGGGAAGCGCTCCGCGATGTCCACCAGAATCTGAGACCACCGCACCGCGCGCTCCTTGGCGATGCGCGCCGTCTGCCGTTCCACCTCGCTCCGGAGCTCCTGCTCCGTAGCCTTCGCCGCACGCAGCAGCTCCAGTTCCGGTGTCAGCTTCGTTATCTGCGCCTCCACCCTCGTCAGGTCCCTCTGGTATCGCTCGGTCTTCTGCTTCATGGAGATCGCCCAGCCCACCGATACCACCAGGACCAGCGCCATCACCAGCGCCGCCCTCCTCATCGCCGGCAATGCCAGCGGTCGGAAGGCGTGGGCCACCGGCAGCAAGCTCACCGGCAGGAACACTTCCTCTTCGCTCAGCGCGGTCAGCGCGCCGCCGCGGAACTCCGCCAGCGAGAGCGTGCGGGTGATCCCCGCCGTTCGCTCGTCCACCTCCATGGGCAGGCGCATCTCGTAACCCGGGCGGCCCAGCTCCACCGGAAGCTGCAACTGCTCCGCAAGGTGAGAGGCAAGCAGATCGGCCTTGGGGTGGTCGGCCACTACCAGCACCCGCTCCACACCCCGGCCCGGGAACTGGTTCTGGAAGAAGCGGAAGCAGTGCGTCAGCTCGGAATAGAGCTGGGGCGGAGGAGCGAAGGGATCCCGCTGCTCCGGCATCGGGCTTATCCATTCGCCCTGCTCGCTCTGCTCCGGCAGACCCGCGTTGGCGCTGTAGCACAGCTTCAGCGTCCCGCGGTCGAAGATCATCACATCGGTCTTCACCTCACCCACCACCGCCAGAGCCGTCACCTCGGTGGGCAGGAAGCGCTCCCGGTAGGCGCGCGCGGCGGCGATCGGCGCCACCTCCAGCGCCGCCAGCTCCACTCCCGCCGCGCGGGCGCACTCCTGGCACTGCTCCACCGTGGCCAGACGGGAAGCGGCGAACAGCACGCTCGACATGCGGTTGCCCTCTTCCTCCATCTCCTCCACCACGCACGTGTCCACGGAGATCTCGTGCTCCGCAAACACCGCGTACCGCTCCGCCACCGATCGCACCGCGCCGAGCATGTCCTCCCGGGGCATCTGCGGGAGCTTCTGAAGCTGCGTGATCGCGTTCGCCTCCGGCAGCACCATCACCGCGCGCTTGACGGAGATCCGCTTCTCCGCCATGAACGCGGTGATCGCCCGCCCCAGCAGCTCCCCATTGGCGAGCTGCCCCATGTCGAAGGCGCCCTCCGGCACCTGGATGTCCCCCAGCGCGGACACCTGAAGCCCGCCCCCGACGAACTGCAGTTCCGCCGCGGCAAGCCGCTTCGGCGAGAGGGCGATCACCAGGACTGAGTCGCTTTGAACTGGCATAGCTGCTATCCTTACTGAACTGTGCATGTGCAGGCTGGCAGAAGCTTGCTTCTGCCAGCTCCGGAGGCAGGACCAAGGTCCTGCCCAACGAGCACTACAGCACTACCTTGTTGCGAAGACGGGCCGCTGACCTCAACTGCGATGAGTACCGGAGGGCTGACTTGGCCTGGTATGCGTAGTTGTCTTTGGCGACCGTAAGGGAGGCCTCTACGGTCACCGCTTGGGCAGGAGCCTGCGACAGGTTCGTGATCTGCTGCCCGTATCGGTCTCGATAGGTGAAACTCAACGCGGAGACATCCTGGGCGATGGGAATCCCGCTTGTGAACGTGGTGTTCGGGGCGCGGTAGAGGGTTCGGTTCCCTACCCAATAGCACACATAAGCGCCCTCCTGATCGGTAAACGCGATCTTATTAGCGTAGGCGCCCACCACCGTCCTCCCGCCCCGGAGCCGATCTACCATGTCGTCCATCGCCACTTGGGCGGCGCGGTTCACCTCCGTCTGCAGGCTGGTCGTGGTCTGCGAACCGATCCCTGTCACGAAGATGCGGTGGATGCCCACCAGCACCAACAGGCCCACCAGCACCGCCACTAGCGCCTCCGGGAAGGTGAAACCACCTTCCCGTGCGGGGCGCAGCCGTTTCCTATTCTCTATATGCCCCATATCTCCACTCCGCTCCATCAGCCTACACGCCTCTGACCGCGAAGTAGCTGGTGAGAGTGACCACGGGACTGAGCGAACCAGCCCGGTACACGGACACCGCCGCCCGCTTGAGTCCAGCTCTGGCGTCGTCTCGCACCACCGTCACCGTTACCTCTACCTCGAAGAACCCCGGCTGGTTCGCGAAGGGCTTCGCTTCCCGCGCCTGGCTCTGGAGGTAGGAGTAGTCCAAGCGCTTGAGCCCCTCCAGCTTCTCCCGGGCGATGCTGCTGGCGGCGGAGGAGATGCTGGACTGACTGGTGGTGAGCAGGGCCTGCGAGAATGCTGCCATCACCGGCAGCAGCACCACTGCCAGAATCACCAGCGCCACCAGGATCTCCACCAGGGTGAGGCCGGAGGTTGAGATGGGATTGCGCCGGCCCGCCATCTCAGAGCTCCCGCCAACTGCGAGGTGTCGGCTGGATCTGCCCGATATCCGGCTCGTTGAACATCGGCGGCGTGGATACGCCCGGCTCGAAGCGGGGCGAGTTCGGATCGTTCGGGTCAATCGGAAACCCGTATTCCAGGTAGAAATTGCCTCGCAGAGTCACCGACGGCGAGACCACACACCCCGCCGCCAGCGAAGCCCGGGCGTCGAACGAGCGTCCCGCCCAGATCACCCCCAGCACTCGCACCGCCTCCGGCACCTGGCTTCCGCTGGAAGTGGAGCGGTTGGTGATCAGGATATCCCGACCGGCCACCATCGCCGGGTACACGGTGTCAGCCGGCGCGCCCTCGGGCGGGATGGTCGGCTTGATGCTCACCTCCGCCATCGCCTGGGTGGTGATATCCCCGGTGGCAATGATGGAGCCGTTCACCACCACCTTGCCCTTGATGATCACGTCCCCATGGACGAAGAACAGGCCGTTGTAGGTGGTCAACTGGCTGCCGGAGCCCTCCTTGCCAAAGGTGACGGTGTAGCGCTTGCTGCCGGACTTGCAGACATAGGCCTCGGGATAGGACAGCCCGGGGAAGTAGGGGTCGGTAAGGAAGTAGTTCTCATCAGGAGGTACCGAGTGCGCCGCTGGGTCCTCGGGAGCCCCCGTACCATGCCCGAACCAGTAGACATGCTGGTCGTTGTCGGCGTCCACGCTGATGTTCGTGGAAGCCTGCCTTGTTGCATCTGGCTGGGCCAGTGCGGTCTGGCGCCACTCATCCCACTTGGGGGTGGGTAGCTGAGCCTGGGAGTACGGGGCATGGGCATCCTCGGCATCAGAGGGCAGGTACTCTCCCCCGCCGTTGATGGTGGCATAGGGGTAATCGGGGTTGAGGGCGCTGTCAACCGAGTACACGTGGTCCCACGCCCACTTTCCGTCGGTGTCGAGCTGCACCTGGACGCGGCGGGCTAGCCGCACCGGAGAGCCCTCCCAGGCGTCGCTGTTGGTTGTGCCCTGCGAGGTCAGCGACACCACTCCCCTCTCATCTGGCGGCCCCCAGGTGACGCGATAGGACCCGGTGGTGGAACCGTTCTGTAGGGTACCCAGGTAAGGCTGGGCGGGCTCCCCACCACTCGCCCGCCAGTCTGAGATCAGCGCGTTGATCCCGGCCTCCGCCAGGTACATCGCCTGGCTGTATTCCTGTCGCGATGAGGAAAGCTGGTAGGCGGAAATGGCCATGGCGAGCACGCCCGTGATCAGGATCACCGCCACCAGCAGCACCATCAGGGTCGCCGCCAGTGCGAACCCTGCCGATCCCCTGATTCTCTTACCTCTCATCGTCTAAGCCCCTAAGCTCCCCCCCCGAAGGACGGCCTCGGCCGCCCTCACCATATATACTATCACAGGTCTCACATCATCCCATGCCCCGAATCTGGCACAGGGCAGGTAATCGTGATCGCCCCCGTGGTCGGATTTCGGCTGTAGAGGTAGTGATAGGCGTGGTTCTCGTCGAGCGGACAGCGCAGCTCGTCTGCGGTGGCGCTGCCGGCGCTGCTGGCGCCGAAGTAGGTACGACTCTGCAGGAATGCCTCGAAAGCGGCCTGGTCGGCCGGATAAGTGCGGTTGTTCTTGAGGTAGTACACCTGCAGCGCAGACTGGATGGCGTGCATGTTGTCCTGGCAGGTGAGCTGATCGGCGGCGCTCTTGCCGCGGTACACAGAAAGCCCCGCGATCAGCAACGCCACCGCCACCAGCACCAGCACCACCAGCAGCTCAACGAATGTCCATCCGCGACGGCGGGGGTGCTGGCCTCCGGCTCCCGGCCCCTGGCCCCTCTCGTTCATCCTCGAAACTGCAAACCTCAGCATGACGCTTGCCCTACGGCTCCTTGTGGGTCGTCGCGGTCACCCAGGACCCCTCGAAGTGATCCTCTGTGTTCACGGTCACACCCGCCTGCGGATTGTCCTGGGTGGGTGATCCGATGGTGCCGTCCTCCAGCACAGGCCTCAGCTCGTATGGTACCCCGAAGGGGCACAGAGGTATCTCTGTCAAGGGTGCGCCCACCACCCCCGCAGGAGCCGTCTGCTCGCACATCTCCTCCACGGTGGCTGGCCAGCGGTGGTTGCGGGAGAAGAACGCCTGGGCCGCGGTGTTGATGATCTTGATCTGAGACTGGCAGCCTCGCACCTCCGCCGTGTACACCGCGCGGAAGTACCGCGGGATAGCGATCACCAGCAGCACCGCAATGATGATAATGATCACCAGCAGCTCCACCAGCGTGAAGCCGCGAGACGTGCCGGCGCGTCGTGAGCGTTGTTTGCCCGCAAAAACCTTCATCATCCAGCCCCTCTCATGGCTCCCAGATCAAGTGGAAACAGCAGGAGTCGGTCCGTCCGTAGGTCCACAGGGTCAGTGGGAGGCCGCCGCAGGCGGCCTCCCACCAATCCATTTCATTACGGCTCGTGAACGTCCGCGCTCTGCCAGTTCGCAGTCGCGAAGTGCCCGTCCCAGTCCACGACATAGCCGACAATGGGCGTGGTCGGGTCGTTGGGGTCCTCGTGCACCTCAACCATCAGGTACGGATGGTTGCCGTCCACGTCGAACGGGCAGATCGGCACCTCGGTCAACTGGCCGCCCTTCAGGCCGGCCGGGGTGGTGGCTCCGGTTACCTCTGGGCTGAGCATGTCGCCCACCTCATCCGGCCACTCCTTGTTCTGGGCGAAGTAGGCCTGGGCTGCGGTGTTGACGATCTTCATGTTGGCCTGGCAGGAGCGCACTCTTCCCATGTAGATAGCTGCGAAGTACCTCGGCAACGCGATCGCCACCAGCACGGCGATGATGATGATCACCACCAACAGCTCGACCATCGTGAAGCCGCGCTTTCCTCGCATTCTCCGTGTCATCACTCTCTCTCACCTCCTTCCTGGTCTAGAATCGTGATTGACATCTCTCGACGGCGGCTCGGTTACGCAGACTCAGCCGCCGCCGATCACCTTTCCCTAGGGCGTCATCCCCACCCGGCCCTGCTTCAGCAACCCGGTGAGGTTGAAGATGGGCAGGTACATCGCCACCGCTACGAAGCCGACGATGGCGCCCAGCACGATCGTCAGTAGTGGATCCATCAGGGTGGTAAGCCGCTTCACCGAGTACTCGATGTCTCGGTCGTAGAAGTCAGCCACCTTGTTCATCATCCCGCCCAGATCGCCGGACTCCTCGCCGGCCGCCACCATCTGAATCACCATGGGCGGGAACTGCTCGCTTCCCTCCATTGCCTGCCCCAGCTTGTCGCCCTCCGTCACTCGCACGATGCAGTGCTGGAGTGCGGTGGCGATGACATAGTTGCCGGCCACTCGCGCGGCCTCCTCCAGCGCCTGCACCAGAGGCACGCCGCTGCTCACCATGGTGCCCAGCACTCGCACCGAACGCGCTACCGAGATCTTGTGGATGAGCCGGCCGAACAGCGGCATCCGCAGCTTCATCGCATCCGCCTTCGGGCGACCCCGCTCCGACCTCGCCCAGGCGCGCACTCCCAACACCAGCGCGATCAGAGCCAGCCCCACCGCCCACCAGAAATCCGCGAAGAACCCGGAGATGCCCATCAGCATCGTGGTGATCCCGGGCAGTTCCATCCCGGAGCCCCGGTACACCTGGGCGAACACCGGGATCACGAAGGCGAGCAGAAAGGCGACTACCACCGTCGCCATGGTGACCACCACGATGGGGTACACAAACGCAGAGCGCACCCGCTGGCGCAGATCCGCATCCTTGTCCATCTGCACCGCGATCCGCTCCAGCGACAGCTCCAGAAAGCCGCCCGTCTCTCCAGCCTTGATCAGGCTGATCATCACGTGAGAGAACACATGAGGGTGGCGGCTCATCGCTGCGGACAGAGACTGCCCGTCCTGTACCCGCTGGCGCACCTCTCCGATGATGCGGCCGAGTTCGGGGCTTTCGGTCTGATCCTTGAGCGCCCCCAGGCAGGGGATGAGCGGGATGCCCGCGTTGATCATGGCGGCGAATTGCCAGGCGAACACCAGCACGTCGTCGTGCCGCACCTTCCGAGGCAACAGCCCCAGGGTTTTCTCGCCCTTCTCCCTCACCGCCTCCACGGCCACCGGATAGTAGCCCATCTCGGTCACCTTGACCTTGACTAGGCGCTCGTTCTCGGCCACCAGCGTCCCTCTCACCAGGGACCCGGCACTGTTTCTTGCTCGATACTGGAAGGTCGGCATGGCCCCGCGTCACTCCTCCTCGATGTACACCACCCGCAGCACTTCCTCGGGGGAGGTGATCCCGGCCAGCACCTTGTGCAGGCCGCAGTCCTTCATCACCATCATCCCCTCGGCAATCGCCTGCTCCTTGACCTCCAGAGCCGACTTCTTCGCCAACACCAGCCGCTTGATGGTATCGCTCATCCTCAGCACTTCGAACACCCCGGTGCGCCCGCGATAGCCGCGGTCGCTGCACACCGGACACCCCTCGCCCTGAGCGAACAGCACCTCTCTCCCCTTCGCCTTCTCAGCAATCCCCAGCTCCCTCAGTACCTCGTCCCTCGGCTGGTAAGTGGTCTTGCAGCTCCTGCACACCTCTCGCACCAGCCGCTGCCCGATCACCCCGATCACGGAGGAGGCAATCAGAAACGGCTCGATTCCCATGTCCAACAGCCGGGGCAGGGCGGCGGCAGCGTCGTTGGTGTGCAGCGAGCTGAACACCAGATGCCCCGTCAGCGCCGCATGGATGGCGATGTCGGCGGTCTCCCGGTCCCTGATCTCGCCCACCATGATCACATCCGGGTCCTGTCGCAGGATCGCTCGCAGGCCGCGGGCAAAGGTGATGTTGGCGGCCAGGTGCACCTGGCTCTGGTTGATGCCGGGCAGTTGGTACTCCACCGGGTCCTCGATGGTGACGATGTTGTTGCTGCTCTTGTTCACCCGGTTGAGAGCGGTGTAGAGGGTGGTGGTCTTGCCCGATCCGGTGGGGCCGGTGGCGAGGATCATGCCATAGGGCTTGCCGAGGAGAGCCTCCACCAGCGCCTGCTGCTCCGGCAGGAACCCGAGGTCTTCCAGCCGCAGCAGCACCGAGGACTTGTCCAGAATCCGCATCACCACTTTCTCGCCAAAGATGGTGAGCAGGCTGGAGACCCGGAGGTCGAAGGACCGACCGTCGGCGTTGATGGAGATGCGGCCATCCTGGGGCAGGCGCCGCTCCGCAATGTTCATCCCCGACATGATCTTGATGCGAGACACCACCGCCGACTGGAGGCGCTTGGGAATCTCCATCATCTCGTACAGCACGCCATCCACCCGGTAGCGAACCCGCACATCCCGCTGCGTCGGCTCTACGTGGATGTCGCTCGCCCCGTCCCCTATCGCCCCCTGCACGATGGAGTCCACCAGCCTCACCACTGGGGCGTCCTCCACCATCCGCTCGAGCTGGCGCACCGTCAGGCCGTTGCTCTCCTCCTGGTGGGTCCCGTTGGTGTCCGCAATCGCCTTGTAGGCGGCCGTCCGTCCGTCGAAGAGCTGGTTAATCGCCAGCAGCACGTCCTCCTCGGGCGCGAAGAACGGCTGCACGTGCAGCCCCGTCACCAGCCGCATGGACTCGATGGCGGTGAGGTTGAGGGGATCGGCCATCGCCACCGACAGCGACCCGTCCTCCAGCTTGAAGGGCACCGCCCGATAGGCGCGGACCAGATTCTCAGGCAGCAGTTGGCCCAGCTCGGTGGGGATCGCTGCCTCCGACAGCTCCACGAAGGGCATGCCAAGCTGATCCTGGAGGGCGGCCGCCAGGTCGCGCTTCTTGATTACGCCCCGCCTGAGCAGGATCTGCCCCAGGAACCCTCTGGTCTGCTTCTGCTCGACCAGAGCTTTCTCCAGGTCCTCCTGCGTCACCGCGCTACGAGCGGTCAGGATTTCTCCCAGCTTCTTGTCCTTGAGCTTCACAGGCACTCCACCGTAGTCAGAGGCGATGAGGGAAGTAAGACCGGGGGAAGGGCATGGCCAACTCGCCGATCACACCACACCCCGCTCGCACCTCCCGCACTACGCCCTTGCCCAGAGTATATCGGCCGCGCTTGCCGCACGCATATCACCCGTTAGTATGACCGCCCCGCCCCACAAGCCTATCAGGCGGCCGTGCTGCCATCACATGGCTCGGTGCATCAGTCCCTTAGTATTATCACCACATTTGGGGCGGCCTTTGCTGTACGCGCGTCAGGAAAATCCACCAAGTTGTCGGGAGAGCGGAAATAGGCGGCACGGCTGACTTCAGGGGCTCCAGGAAGGGGGGAGAGGCCATGAGCTGTTTGGTGACCCGCTGACGGCGGGTCACCAAACAGCACTGCGCAACGTACAGGTGCCAGAGGCGTATTTCATGCGACAGCTAGGCCGTGTCGCCGGCAGGACACGGCCTGGCGACATAGCGGTGGGATCCGCCAACAGTTCAGGCCATGAAATGCGCTCTAGCCTAGACCAGGTCCCGCCCGGCTTCCGAACGCGTGCGATAGCCCTTGCGGCGGATGTGCCGGTCAAAGGCCTCGATCAACGTCTTGGGAACCGAGAGACCAAAGCGCACTAGAGACATGGGCACGAATCGCTCCGCCTGGAATGCTAGCATCGCCGCCAGCATGTGTAAAGCGCGTCCGCCGGGCGGGCGCTACCCGCGGTCCTTGCTGCAGCAGCGTCTTCAGGCAGTCGCCGGGTTGCGGGGAGGATATCACCGCCGCTTCCTCTTCCTGTCGCGCGGCGGCGTCTCTCCCTTGCCCCGCCACCCTTCAGCCCATGCCTTCTCGATCCCCTTGACGTACTTCACGACCTCTTTCGTGGAGGGCGGCCGAGTCAGGCAGATCACCGCGCCAGCTTGCCAGGCGAGGAACACGTCCCGCTCGTCGCGGTCTACGAGAGCCGCCACCGGCAGGTTGTCCCTCGCCCACGCGTCCGCCTGAAGAAGAGTCAGCGCCTCCACCCAGTTTGGCTCGCCGCAGTGCTTGTCGAGGATCAGCATCTGCCCCCTGTGTTCGGCGGCCGCCTGCAACGCAGCCTCGCCCGTCCCCAGCAGGACGACCTCGTAGCCGGCCGCGGTCAGCCCCTCCCGCAGGGATTCCCGCACGGATTCCTCGGGCTCCACCAGCAAGACCGTACGCAAGGCCCACGGCGCCTCCTCCCTTATGTCGAGCCTGGCCTTCTGCTCGGGGCTCATCATCTTCAGCATCTCCTTTCGCAGTCGCTCGCGAGCGCGATGCAGGCGGCTCTTCACCGCAGCCGGCGAGAGCGAGAGCGCCTCGCCGACCTCGGCGTGGCTGAGTCCTTCTCCATAGAAGAGCGTCAGCATCCGTCTGTGCATTGGGTCGAGCCGGACAAGGGCCTCCTCCAGCCCGAGGGGCGGGTACGACTTGGTATCCGCGGGCAGCCCGACGTGCTCCGATTCGATCGCGCTCGCCGCCGCAGACCAGACCCGTCGCAGGTGCATCCGGCAAGCGTTGACGGCGATGCGGCTCAGCCAAGCGCGGAACCGTTCGGGATCGCGGAGTTGCGCTATCCCGCGCAATGCCTGCACCAACGCCTCCTGTACCGCATCTTCGGCTGCGTGGCGGTCCCGCAGAAGCTGGAAGCAAAGGCCGAGCAACCAGGGCCGGCATCTCTCAGCCAGCGCATCGAATGCCCTGGCGTCGCCGGCCGCGGCTCTTGGCACCAACTCCGTCTCGCGCTCCACCTTCGTCTGCCCCTGAGTTGACAGATGCAGGGAGAACGGCCAAGGTTTCGCGTCACCGTGAGTAGTTCGACGTTCAGCTGCGCGTTCCCAGGTCGCAAGCCATGCCGGGCGCGGTGTCTCCCCAGTCCTGCCGGATTGCGGCTGCGGTCATGAGTGACACAAGCGGATGTCGAACACGAGCGGGAGGAACGACGAGGGAAACGCAGTTCGCGTGCGCCGAGGCGGAGGCCTCCACCTCCGCCGCGCGAGGCGGGCCCAGCTCTACCGGCTACAGGAGGTCCCCCGAGTTGAAGGGGCGGCCAAAAAGGAGGCCCCCGTGCGTCGGAGGGGGGACATACACACAGGGGCCTGTCTGCGGCTTGCGCAGACACCTAATCTCTTCCCCCATCTTCGGGAGTTCAAACATCGCCTCCTTCTTGCCCCTTGAACAATTCCTGAGACATCGCGGAAATTTCTGTGGCGGGCAGGCAATGCCCCAATCCAGTCGAACTCGCAGGTTCTGGAGCGTCTCTGCGGACGGCTGTGACATTGCCCGGACTCAAAGGATTCGGTAAGGCGCTGTCGCCCACCCCGAGGAAGCCCCTATGCGGAGCCGGGATGGCGGCCCTCTGGGTGGCTAGGTCTGCACCAGCAGACCGCCATCCCGGCCGCAGGCCTAGGGACCTAGCCACCGCAGGACCAGACGACAGTCTGTACCACAGAGTGAAACTGGCGTGAGAGGCGATCCGTGAGCATCCTGGCGGGCGCAGGAGGCTATCTCGATATCGTGGTGAAGGCCGCCCTCGGAGGCGTGCTGATCGCCGCCATCCTGCTAGTGGCGCGGGGGCGGGAGTACACCATCAGCGGCCTACTCGTCTCCGTCCCCGCCATCTCCCTCTATACCTGGTGGTGGATCAACGCGGAGCACGGTTCGGCGGCGGTGAAGGAGGCGGTGCGGGCGGCGATGTGGGGCGCCATCCCCTGGGTCGCCTACCTCGGCCTGGTGTACCTGCTGGCAGGACGGCTGCCCATGTGGATGGCCCTCGCCCTGGGCGTGCTCTCCTGGTTTGTGATCGCCTTGGGCTTCGCCGTTGTGCTGCGAGCGCACCACTGACAACTCCGCTGATTCGCGCTCCTTGCGCTTGACCACGAACTGGTGCAACTGACTTGAACTCTCGAGAACGCGTGTTGACCGCTATGCGCCGGGGGAGGCCTGATCGCGTCCCCGTCAACATCCGCGGCGCCCGACTGTGGGACTCGCACTGGCTCGCCGGTCGCCATCCCTCCTACCGGCCGCTTATTGAGGCGGTCGCGGAGCACTGTGATGTGATTCCCCACGCCTACGTGCCCGGGCTGGAGCTGAACCTACTCACCGAGGCCGAGCGTGACATCACCGAACACCAGACGATTGACTCCGGCGACTGGGAGATCCATCGCACCATCCTTCACACCCCGAGAGGAGACCTGACCCAGGACTACTGGGTATCCAAGCAGGGCTATCTGCCGCTCATCAAGAAGCACTTCGTGGAAACTCCGGAGGACTCGGAGCGCGTGCTGTCCGTTCCCTACGTCCCGCCGGCTCTCGACCTCGGCCCCTACCTCCGTCTGCGAGAGGAGTGGCCGGACAACCTGGTCATGTGCGACTGCCCGCAAGCGCCCTCCTACGTGCACGAGCTGCTGGGCACCGAGAGCTTCGCCTATTGGTGGGCGGAGCAGCGCCACCTCCTCTTCAGGCTGCGCGAGATGCTCGAGGAACGCGTGCTCGATGCCGCGGACTTCCTGCTGGCGCGCGGCGTCGGCCCGGTGCTTGCTACCCACGGCTCCGAGCAGATCGCTCCCCCCATGCACTCGCCCCAGACCCATCGGGAGTTCGTGCTCAGCTCCTTCAAGGAGCTGTGCGCTCGCATTCATGCCAAGGGCTGTCTGCTTCACGTGCACTGCCACAACAAGCTTAACGCGCTCCTGGAGGACTTCGTCTCCGCCGGCTGGGACGTGCTGCATCCCCTCGAACCGCCCCCCATGGGCGACGTCGTGCTCGCCGACGCCAAGCGCCGGGTGGGCACGGAGCTATGCCTGGAGGGCAACCTCCAGATCGGGGAGCTGTACGCCGCCCCCACCGAGGCCGTGGTCACGCTGGTGGAGGAGGCGATGCGAGACGGCAAGCCAGGCGGCGGCTTCATCCTCTGCCCCAGCGCATCACCCCATACGCCCACTCTCAGCGATCTGACTGTCAGGAACTACCTGGCGATGGTCCACACCGCGGTGAAGCTACGGGAGTATCTCTGATCTTGCATTACGGCAGTGGGGGGAAGGCAAGAGACGGCGCGGAGAGCAGCCGCAGAGCGTCTGTGTGGGCATCTTCGCCATGCCCACAACTCAAGATACTTTTTGGAGCCGGCCGCCGCGGGCAAAAGCTGTTTGACACAGGAAGGACTTCGTGATATTTTGAACAAGGTGGTGGATGTTGCTGTGCACAAGTTCACAAAGTCTGTTGTAGGGGACTTAGCATTACGTATGTGACTCGGTCGGTGACGAGGGTGTAACGGCAGTCGTGTTCCCCTCTATGTTGAGCCGCGGCGTTGGGGGTATGTTCGCGTCTGTCTGGATTGCAGATGGGACTTTGGCGGAGTGAAACTGAGGTGGGCGGTGGGGTCGGCGTAGGCCATGGAAGGGAGGATGTCGCGTCTTGGCTGAAATAGCTACCATCTGTCCCTATTGTGGTTGTGGTTGCGGGCTGCACCTGCACGTCAGCGACGGCCGGGTGGTTGGCACCGGGCCTGTGCGAGCGCATCCCGTCTCCAAGGGGCGGCTTTGCCTGAAGGGCTGGCACGCCCACGAGATCGTGGACAACCCGGCCCGGCTCGCGCGACCCCTGGTGCGTCGGGGCGAAGCCCTGGAAGAGACCTCCTGGGAGGAAGCGCTGGCCCACGCCGCCCAGGGCTTGCAGGCCGTGCTCCAGTCCGCCGGACCCCAGGCGGTGGGTGTGCTCGGATCCGCTCGATGCGCCAACGAAGACAACTACCTCCTCGTTCGCTTCGCCCGGTCTGTCCTAGGCACCCCAAACGTTGACTGCAGTCTCGCCGCTTATTCCCTGCCGGAGTACGTCCCCGATGCTAGCAGCGGCCAGCTCGCGGACCTCGATGACAGCGACCTGATCCTGATGGTGGGCGCGGAGCCCGGGGAGGAGCATCCCGGGGCGGGAGCGCGAGTCTACCGCGCGCTCCAGCGCGGCGCCAAGCTGGTGACCGCATCGGTGCGCAAGCACGCGCTGGCTCGGCTCGCCGATGTGCATCTCCCCTTGCGCCTCGGGGCGGAGACGGCATGGCTCGGAAGCCTGATCCACGTGCTCCTGGTCGAGCGAAGGATGGCCGGGGCGAAGGCAGAGAAGGTCGCCGCGCTGGTGGCGGGGGTGGCCGACCCCAATCCCGCGGCCACCCAGAGCCGGACCGGCCTTCCCGCAGCCGCTCTCCAGCAAACCGCAGACCTCTACCAGGCAGCCGGGAAGGTCACCGTCCTCTTCTCCAGCACCCTCGTTTTCTCTCCCGAAGGGGCAAGAGCGGTGAGAGCCTTGGCGAGCCTGGGGTGGCTGGGAAGGCTAGGAATCGGGCCGGAGGTGGTGCTGCTCGATCTCCTCAGCCGCAGCAACCTGCGCGGCTGCTGGGACATGGGGGTGAGGCCGGGGTTCCTGCCCGGCAACTGCTCGGTGGAGGACTCCCAGGCCGTCCAGCGCCTGCAGGAGGCCTGGGGTGGTCCCTTTGCCTCGGGCCGCGGGCTGCCGGTGTGGAGGATGATCGGGGAGACCCAGGCCCTCTATGTGATGGGGGATGATCCCAGCCGCACGCTGCCGGAATGGCCGGACAAGCAAGCGGCGCTGAGGAAGCTCAAGTTCTTGGTGGTCCAGGATATGTTCCTGAGTCCGCTGGCGGCGCTGGCTCATGTGGTGTTGCCGGCCGCCTCCTTCGCTGAGAGGCAGGGCACGTGGACCAACCTCGAGGGGCGCGTCCAACTCGCCCGCCCCGCCGTCGCCCCGATGGGAGAGGCCCGCGCGGACTGGCGGATACTCGTGGATCTCAGCCGCGCCATGGGCAAGCCCATGCCCTATCAGAGCGCGGAAGACGTGTTCGCCGAGATCACCCGCGTCGTCCCCGCCTACGGCGGGTTGTCCTACCGGGCCTTGGGGGTGAGCGGCGGAGCCCGCGTGGTCGGCCCCGCCCATCACGAGGAAACGGGCGAGCAGTTGATGCCTGTGCTTGCCGGCGCCTCCAGTCTCCCTGAGACCGGACAGCAGTTCCCTCTGCTGCTCGCCGCCGACCCCTCCCTGGGCCCCTGGGATGACGAGGTCACCACCTCGGCCATGCTCAGCGCCGGCGGCGAGTTCACCGTGGTCTCCAGAGAGAACCCCAACGGCATGCTCTGCCTGAACCCGGCCGATGCCAGAAAGTACAACCTGCGGCCTGGCGCCACTGTGCAGGTGACCTCGGCCAAGGGCGCTGAGCGGATGCAGGTGAGAACCAGCGAGGAAGTGCCGGAAGGGGTGGCAGTCACACCATACCACCACGCCACCCGCCTGGGCATCATGGACATCGTCACAGAGGCGGATACCGGGCGGCCCGTGATCGCCGCTACCCCGGTGTCTGTGGAGCCGGTCAAGTGATGGGGCCGAGGGGTAGGGAGGTTTGTAGATGAGCGCATACTTGCTGCCGTGGGACCGGCTGGAGGAGCTGGTGGGGCGGCTGCTGAAGGCGGCGGAGGTGATCGCACCCAGGCGGCTGGAATCGGGAGACGTCTTCTATGGCGCCATTGCCTCACCCGCGGAGGTCGCCTGGGACTACCGGAGCGCAGTGGAGCCGCTCAAGCGGTTCCTTCTCCCCCAGCGGGAACCCATCCTCAGGTTCTCGACCAACGGGAAGCTGCAGGTCGAGCCGATCTACGATGAGAAGGATCGCGTCTTCCTGGGGGTCCGCTCCTGCGATGTAAGCGGGGTGGGAGTGCTGGACGCCATGTTCGGCGGCGACATCGAGGACCCGTACTACATGGCACGCCGCCGCCGGGCCACCTTCATCGCCCTCACCTGCCAGGAGCCGGACGAGCACTGTTTCTGTGTCTGCGGCGACGGCGGCCCCTTCCTCAAGAAGGGCTACGACCAGCAGTGGACGGCCCTGGGGGAGGGAATGCTGGTGGAGGTGGGGTCGGAGAAGGGGCAGGCGCTGGCCGACTCCCACTCCGATCTGCTCTCTCAGGCCGAGCCGAGCCACATCGGCGAAAGGCTGCGCCTCGCCAAGGAGGCGGAGACGCGATTCGGGGACTTCCACTCCTATATAGCAGCGGCCATGCGCAAGCTTAGCATGGCAGAGGTCCCGGAGGAGGTGTGGGAGAAGGGGGCCGACCACTGCGTGGAGTGCGGCGGGTGCACCTTCCTGTGCCCCACCTGCTCCTGCTTCACCGTGACAGATCGCCGCGAAGGCGACGTCGTCCTGCGCGAGCGCCACTGGGATGCCTGCATGTATAGCTGCTACTCCCGCGAAGCGAGCGGGCACAACCCCCGGGCCACCCGGGCGCAGCGGGTGCGGGGCCGGTTCTTCCATAAGCTGAGCTTGCAGTGGGCGCAGCGCAACGGCCGCCACGGTTGTGTGGGCTGCGGCCGGTGTGTGGCGACCTGTGAGGCTTGGGGCCATATGGCCGCGGTAAGCGAAGCCATTCGGCGAGGTTGGGAAAGTGAGTAACCCCTATCTGCCGGACATAACCACCATCAAGCGGGTCAAGCCTGAGACCTACGACACCACCACCTTCACGCTCCAGTTCGATGAGCCGAAGGCGCGGGAGCAGTTCCGCTATCGGCCCGGGCAGTTCGTGGAGGTGTCCGTGTTCGGGGCCGGGGAGGCGCCGTTCTGCATCGCCTCCAGTTCCCACGGGCGGGATGACTTCGACATCACCGTGCGCAAGCTGGGCCGGGTGACTCAGGCGCTGCACCAGCTCGACGCCGGCGCCCAGGTGGGAGTGCGGGGACCCCTCGGCAACTGGTTCCCGTTCGAGGAGGTCGGCGGCAAGCACGTCCTCTTCGTCGTGGGCGGCCTGGGGCTTGCTCCCCTGCGGCCCCAGATTCAGGACGTCTACCGCCAGCGGGACAAGTTCGCCTCCGTCACCGTCCTCTACGGAGCGCGCACCCCCGAGGACCTGATCTACCGGGACGAGCTGGAGCAGTGGCAGCACCTGGAGGGGATGAAGTGCCTGCTCACCGTGGACGTTGCCACCGACGGATGGACCGGCAATGTTGGGGTCGTCGGGTCCCTGCTCCCCAACGTCAAGTGGGATGTCAGCCAGGGCGTGGCCTTCGTGTGCGGCCCGCCCATCATGATCAACTTCGTGGTGCGGGACCTGGTGGGCATGGGGTTTGCGGAGGACGCTATCATCAGCACCCTGGAGCGCCACATGCGCTGTGGCATCGGCAAGTGCAATCACTGCATCCACGGGGACAAGTACATCTGCCTCGACGGGCCGGTGTTCACCTGTCTTCAGATGAAGGCAATGATGGAGCTGGAGCCGTGATCCAAGGCGCGGCCGTGCAGCAGGCCCTCGCGGAGTGGCTCACCCAGGACACCCTGATCCTGGGTGTGGGCAGCCTCTGGCGGGGCGACGACGCGGCAGGGCCGCTGGTGTGCGAGGGGGTCCCTGGCGCGGTGGACTGCGGAGATGCGCCGGAGCGGTTCCTGGGCCTCGCCGGCTCGCCGCAGGTGGCGCAGGTGCTGCTGGTGGACGCGGTCGACCTGGGGGCGGAGCCGGGCGAAGTGGTGCTGTGCGAGCGTGAGGACCTGACCGAGAGGTTCGGCACCACCCACAGCTCGGGGCTGGCCCTGCTCGCCCGCTATCTCGCCGAGACCTATGGTAAGGAAGTGCGCGTGCTCGGAATACAGCCTGCCAGCACAGGTGTAGGTTGCCCGGTCAGCGGGCCGGTTCGCGGGGCAGTCGAGCGGGTGGTTGCCTGGCTGGCGCGGGCGGAACCGCGAGCACCCATTCAGGACCCCGAGGGTTCCTTCGACATGGCTCCCCTCGGCTGCGCTCGGGGCGGGCAGGGCGAGCCCTCAGGGTCCGAGGGGTAGGTGGAGACAGCATGGATGGCATCGTGACAGCCTTGCTGGTGATTCCCTTTGCCGGTGCGCTGGTGTGCGGCGTGCTCTCGCGCGGCGCCAAAGTGGTCGCTACTTCTGTGGCGCTGCTGGTGATGGCCATGGCGGGGGCCGCGGTGTGGCTCGCCTGGCCTGTTTTCCCGAGTGGTTGGGACACCAGCTTCGGCCCCCTGCCCTGGCTGCCGGGCTCCCTGGGGAAGCTGGATCTGTTCGGTCTGTTGGTGGATCCGCTCAGCAGCCTGATGCTGCTGGTGGTGACCGTAGTCGGGTTCATGGTGGTGCTCTACTCCGGCGGCTACATGAGCGAGAAGAACGCCGAGCACGCCTACCGGGAGGGCGACAACCGCTACTACTTCTGGCTCCTCTTCTTCCTGGGCTCCATGGTGGGAGTGGCGTTCTCGCCCAACCTGCTCCAGATGTTCCTGTTCTGGGAGATGACCACCATCTGCTCCTGGGCTCTCATCTCCCACACCCACACCGGAATCGCACAGCGGGCCGGCTTCAAGGCCCTGGTGATCACCCACATCGGCGGCTTCGGGTTCCTGGTGGCGCTGACCCTGCTGCTAGTGTTCGCACACAGCTTCGACTTCAGCGCCCTCGGCAAGCTGGGCGGCGGCCTCAAGAGCGCCGCCTTCCTGTTGCTGCTCGTGGCCGCCTGGGCGAAGTCCGCCCAGGTCCCTTTCCACACCTGGCTGCCGGACGCCATGGAGGCCCCCACCCCCATCAGCGCCTATCTCCACGCCGCCGCCATGGTCAAGGCCGGCGTCTTCCTGGTGGCGCGGTTGGTGCTGGCGTCGTGGGATGCTCCTGCATACCTCGGCACCGTGCTGGCGGTGGCGGCGTTGGTGACCATCTTCATGGCGATCGTCAACTACTTCCGCCAGGACGACCTCAAGCGGCTGCTGGCATATTCAACTATCGCTCACCTGGGATACGTGCTGGTGGGGTGTGCGCTCGGTGTGTTTGGCTCCACGCTCGGGTTCCAGGGCGGCATGCTGCACATCCTGTGCCACGGGGTGGCCAAGGGCACGCTCTTCCTGTGCGCGGGCGCCATCGCCTACGGGGCCGGGACGCGGCGAATCAGCGAGTTGAGCGGCCTGGGCCGGAGGATGCCCCTGGAAGCCGCCGCCTTCATGGTCGGCGCGCTGGCGGTTACCGGAATACCGCCCCTCGCCACTTTCTGGAGCAAGTTCTACATCTTCGCAGGCGCCGTGGACGCCCCCGCCGGCTGGGTGCTGCTTGCCCTGCTGGCCGCGGAGAGCGTGGTTAGCTTCGCCTGGCTGATCTGGGTCGGGCAGCGCATCTTCCTGGGTGAGCCCTCGCCCCGCGCCGCCGCCACCGTGGATCGCCCGGCGGCGATGAGCATCGCCCTGGTGATGGGAATGCTGTTGTGCGTCGGCGCGCCCATCTTCGGCGTGCCCCTGGTGAGGCTGATTGTCCCGTAGGGGTTGTAGGGCGGGTATGTCCCGCCAACGGCGGGCATGCCCGCCGCCCTGTGTGAGGTGAGATGATGAACGCAGCGCAGTTGGTGCTGATAGCCTGGGAAGTGCTGGTGGTGGGCGCGGTGGTATGCGCGGTGGCCTCCCCGCGGCGCAACCTCGTCGGCCCGCTCGCCTTCCTGTTCGTGCTGGTGGCGGCGGTGTTGGTGTTTCCGGC
>Ga0315277_10000366_pt1 | contig 73663 bp, 60 predicted proteins | sample YL17G05_15_MG_FD_203695 | JGI IMG/M metagenome (GOLD analysis project Ga0315277, IMG submission 203695) | Sediment microbial communities from Yellowstone Lake, YNP, Wyoming, USA - YL17G05_15 | ecosystem: Environmental > Aquatic > Freshwater > Lake > Sediment | place: USA: Wyoming | collected...
CAGCTTCGGGAGGCTTGCTAAGCGCTTGTATCCTGGCATTGTACAATAGACATTCATAACGCAGCCATTGTAACGTCCTTTCATTTCCTCTCAAAGTGTCACCAATCTATCTGAACTAGATCAGTCCCTGCCTGTTGTGGAGAATCGATGCCGAATATGGCAAACGAGAAAGAGGCGAAAAGAGGCCACCATCCTGTACTGAGGAACAGAAGAAAGATCTTCCGCCGACAGTGGCAATAGAATCGAGGAGGAATTCAGGACCTACAAGCTGGATTATGTACGTTCCGGCCCAAATGGATTCCCCCGCGTGTCCTTGTTAGGAGACCACAGGTATTTTGGCGACAAGACGCTAAAATCCCTGAAGGCACAGCCAATCGAACATATGCAGGCAACAAAGCCCTGAGGCACCATCTTTGAGGGACAACAAACTATCTGCTTCTTGCTTTCGGGATTAATCCCGAAAGCATTATCTCTCTCCAGGATACTACTACCCTGTCAGAGCTCTTGCTCTCTCGCCTATCGGGTTCACGTACGGCTAACCCACACCCCTGCCAGTGCGTGACCCCTGAACACTCGGTGATCGCCGGAGATAGTTAGCGTTTCTCTATTCTGAATACTTTTGTGCCGCACACAGGGCAGACACCTTGAGTGGCTGGTCTGCGATTCTTGAGCATAACCCGCCGTGGGCTGCTTATCTCCCTCTTTCTCCTACACTTCATGCAATAAGCTGTTGCCATCGTGCCCTCCTTGCATTTTTGCTATTGCTATATTGTTACTATAAGAGCAAAGCTTTGTCAATACCTTTGGGGCTTCCGCAGCCAAGACTGCAGGAATTTGGGTAAACTAGACAGGAGCCGGACAACATTTGCTTTCTTGCTACCGGGTCATATCTGGCATTCTAGTTGAGACAAGCTGGCAGTAGCTGCAATATCATTTTAAATCGTTTCAGGCATTGGTCTTTTCCCAATACTGCCATGGTCTGAAATAGTGGTGGTGCTGCGGTACGCCCTGTGACAGCTACCCTTAACAAGCCAAAGAACTCACCTGTGCTAAGGTTTAATTCTGTGGCCACAGAGCGCAGGATACACTCAAGTGTAGTGGCATCCCAAGTTAGCACCTCTTCCAACTTCTGTGAAGCAATCGTCATCGCTTTGGTCGCCGATTTGGCATCCAGTTTCCCTTTTGAAAGCAGGCTTGTATCATATGGCAGCTCGTCAAGGAAGAAGAAGCTGGCAAGCTGAGGAACCTCACCCAGAGTTTTGGCTCGTTCTTGAATGAGTGATAGGACCCGGCCAACATAGTTCTCATCCAGTGGGCGTCTTACCGATTTTGCCAGATCCCTATCTAGAAATGGCATAGCGTGATGGACAAATTGTCCAAGGCTTAGTCTGCGCAGATAAACGCCGTTCATCCATTCCAGTTTCTCCTTATTAAAGATAGCCGGTGTTTTGCCTACCCTTTCCAGAGAGAAGTGCTTTATCAATTCCTCTCGAGATAACAACTCAGTTCGATCATCGAGCGACCACCCCATAAGCGCCAGGAAATTGATCATGGCGTCCGGTAAATATCCTTGTTGTTGATATTCACTGATATTGGTGGCGCCGTGTCTTTTGGATAGTTTGGCACGGTCAGCTCCAAAAATCATGGGCAGATGGGCAAATTGGGGAGCTTTCCACTCAAGATCTTGATACAGCAAAACGTGCCGAGGAGTGCTGGAGAGCCACTCTTCGGCCCGAAGAATGTGTGAGATGCTCATCGTATGGTCATCTACTACGTTAGCTAAATGATATGTGGGGTAACCATCGGATTTGAGCAGGACGAAGTCGTCCAACGTATCGTGTCTAAAAGTCACCCGGCCGTAGATCAAATCATGGAAAGTGGTTTCGCCTTCAAGAGGTGTTTTGAAGCGAATCACTGGAGTACCACCTGTTGCCTTTAGCTGGATCTTTTCCTGTTCAGTCAGATTTCGACAATGTCGATCATACTTCGGTGGCTGCTTGCGTTTCATCTGTTCTTGCCGCATCGCCTCTAATCGTTCTGGAGAACAATAGCACAAATATGCATGATCCTCATCGACCAACCTTTGTGCCGTTTCACGATAAAGAGACAACCGCTGTGATTGGAAATAAGGCCCTTCATCCCAGTCTAATCCCAGCCATCGCAAGCTATCCAGTATCACGTCCACCGCGCCCTCCACCTTACGGGCGACATCAGTATCCTCGATTCGCAAGACAAACGTGCCGCCGTGGTGACGTGCAAAAAGCCAGTTGAACAGGGCTGTCCTTATGTTGCCTAAGTGTGGGTACCCCGTTGGAGCGGGGGCAAAACGCACTCTAACCGATGTTTCCGACTCAGATTGCATTGAGCTGTATTCTAGGTTGGGCCTAACTCTATTTTGAGAGAGTCTGGTATATGTTCTTTAGCCGGTCAAGGTATTTCCTGAGCCTCTGAGCAAGTTGGTCGACTTGATTGAGGGCATTCTTGGTATCCTCCATCTCGGTAGTTATCTTGAACAGAATTTCGTCCCGCCTCTGGCCTAAATCAGCTTCAAAATCCGTCAATTCCCCCACGTCGGACAAGAAACTGGTTTCCCTTTGCTTCTGTTCCCTAGCAAGTTCCTCATATGGCTTCATGTCATTAGCTTCCTTTCTTCTGTATCGAGGATACCAAATTGTAACATGGCTGGGTATCTCAAACAAGGCCTTTATTTGACAAGCCACTTATAGATATTGATGATTCTTCACACGCTCCTGCAAAATTTCGTCGTTTCCTATATATTTCAAAATACTAGGATATACTATGAGTTGTCGCTTTTATCGTGGTGGAGAATCTTATGCACCAGTTCAAAATAGTTTCCGATCTTCATCTTAGGGGTGACCAGCCTCAGGCGGTGACCAGGCTGGTCGAGGGTTTGAACAAAGGTTACCGCGAGCAGGTGCTGCTGGGAGTCACTGGCAGCGGGAAAACCTTCACCATGGCCAATGTAGTAGAGAGGGTCCAAAGGCCAACCCTTGTTATTTGCCACAACAAGACTTTGGCTGCTCAGCTAGCCAGCGAGTTCAAGGAATTTCTTCCTGAGAATGCCGTGGAGTATTTTGTGAGCTACTATGACTATTATCAACCGGAGGCTTATATCCCCAGCACCGACCTATACATTGAGAAGGAAACTGATATAAATGAGGAAATTGACAGACTACGGCATGCCGCTACCATGTCCCTCTTCACCCGCCGAGACGTAGTTATTGTCGCTTCGGTCTCCTGTATTTATAGTTTAGGCGCTCCCGAGGAATATCGTGGCTTTGTCCTTGCAATTGAAAAGGGGAAACACTGCAAACGAGATAAACTAGTCCGCCATTTGGTAGATATGCAATATGAAAGAAACGACTATGATTTTACCAGAGGCAAATTCCGCATACGAGGCGATACCTTCGAAATTCAGCCCGCATATCAAGAGACAGCTTTCAGAATCGAATTGTGGGGGGACGCGATTGAGCGCATAGCGGAGGTTGACCCTTTGACTGGTGAAGTGCTGGCTGACCGGGATCAAGTGGATATTTACCCCGCAAAGCACTTCGTGACCTCCCACGAGAAGTTGCTGGCGGCAATCGAGGATATTAAAGTCGAGGTGGAGGAAAGATTAAAGGAATTAAGGAGCCAGGGAAAGTTGGTGGAAGCCCAGAGGCTTGAGGCGCGGACCAACTACGATGTCGAGATGCTCCAAGAGGTTGGGTACTGCACCGGTGTAGAGAATTACTCCCGGCATCTTCAACGGCGGGCGCCCGGCAGCACACCCTGGACATTGCTGGACTACTTCCCTGATGAGTTCCTGTTGTTCATCGATGAATCTCATATGACCCTGCCACAGATAAGAGGGATGTACCACGGTGATATTGCTCGTAAGCAGACGCTAGTTGATTATGGCTTTCGCCTCCCTTCAGCCTTGGATAACCGTCCGTTGAATTTTGAGGAGTTCAACCAGCACATTAATCAAGTGATCTATGTGTCAGCAACCCCCAAGCCTTACGAGTATGAGCATGGTCAACAAGTGGTGGAGCAATTAGTGCGGCCGACTGGCTTGCTGGAGCCTACCGTGGAAGTCAAGCCAGTCAAGGGACAAATTGATGACCTTATTCATCAGATAAGAAGCCGTGTCAGCATGGGGGAGCGCTGTTTGGTAACTACGCTGACCAAGCGGATGGCAGAGGAATTGAGCGACTACCTGAGCGAAATGGAGATCAAGACTCATTACCTTCACTCGGAGGTGGAGACTCTGGAGCGAGTGGAGATTCTCCGTGACCTGCGCCTCGGCGTCTATGACGTCGTAGTGGGCATTAATCTTCTTCGTGAAGGATTGGACTTGCCTGAAGTGAGCCTGGTAGTCATACTGGATGCCGACAAGGAAGGTTACCTCAGATCTGAAGAGGCGCTTATTCAGACCATGGGACGTGCTGCCAGACACATAAATGCTCATGTCATTATGTATGCTGATACTGTCACTCAATCGATGCAGAAAGCGATAGAAGAAACTCGTCGCCGGCGTCAGGTTCAGGAAGCTTACAACAAAGAGCACGGCATCACTCCCCAGGGAATAAGGAAGGCAGTCAGAGATATAAGCGAGAGAATCAGAGCAGTCGCCGAGACAAGAACTCCCTATGCGGTTACCCCTATTGCCAAGGAAGAAGTGCGTCAACTCATAAAGCAACTAGAAGCCCAGATGAAAGCGGCGGCTAAGAATCTGGAATTTGAGAAAGCCGCCATGATTCGCGACCGGATCATCGAATTAAGAAAAGACGAAGGCCTAGTTTCATTCTGACCAAGTGACGGTCGAATATCATCCACAAGAGGTCGGGCGTGCTCGACCCTAACCTAGCCTGTCCTTCTTGTTTCAGAAATCGTCTCTTCTCATATGCCGCTACAATTTGGAGCCATATGAATGTGCCGATCCTGTACCACCGGTAGCCCGTGATCGCAGCCAATTGTGGAAACAGTGGGGCGCTTTGCGGCAAATGTCCAACAGACATGAGCGGCCCCACAGCTAGGACTAAAGTAGTGCAGTAACAGGTACAAATGGGTGATTGACGCTTTCCAACGCACACGCCTATATTAATAGTATGGTTTGGCATAGTTAAGTATTCCCACGAGAAGAAAAGATGCCTGTTGTTATTAACGACAAGACTTATTACAGGACAGCCGAGGTTTGCCGGAGGATCGGCATCAGCAGAAATACCCTCTTCCGGTGGCTGAAGGAAGGGATAGTCTCCGATGTCGAGTACCGGGACTGCCGAGGTTGGAGGCTATTTACTCCAACTCAAGTGGAGGCCGTTAGGACGAAGAGCAACCACGTTACCGCGATAAGGCGGAGGAGCTAGGTAGACGGGTAAATGAAACCAACGGTCAAGCTCATAAACGGAGAGGAAGCGCTCAAGATCTTGAGCGAGCAAGCGCCAGTGGGAGTTTGCATCATGCAGGATGGAAAGTTTTGCTATACCAACTCTTTCTTTTCAAGTGCCACTGGCTACGCTGCAGATGAATTGGCAGACAAGGATTCTTTTGAGATTATCGTTCCCGAGGATAGAGAGATGGTCAGGGAAAATACCCTAAAAATGCTGAAGGGAGGGCTTCTTTCGCCATATCAATTCAGGGTGACTTGCAGGGATGGTAGCATTATTTGGGTTATGGCGACAGTCAAATCCATCCAGTACCATGGAAAACGCGCAGTTCTGGGGAATTATATGGAAATCACCGAACGCAGGCTGATGGAGGAGGCAATAAAACAGAGTGAGGAGAGGTACAAGGAACTTGCTAACAGCATCACCGACGTGTTTTTCGCGATGGACGAGCACCTGAGATATACCTATTGGAACAAGGCATCGGAGATTCTGACGGGAGTTCGGACGGAGGACGCGATTGGGAAATCCCTCAGGGAAATTTTCCCGGACACGGCTGGGATGACAAATGCGGAAAAGATGTACCGTAACGTGCTGAGGACACAGCAGCCCCAGGCTTTTGTGAACAATTTTGATATTGACGGTAGACACCATATCTTTGAGATCAGCGCTTATCCTTCCCGAGGCGGTGTTTCGGTTTTTGTCAAGGACATCACCGAGCACAAACAAGCAGAGGACGCACGGAGAAAAGCGGAGGAGGAAAAGAGTGCACTGCTTGAGGAGGCACCTGTCGACATAATTCATACAGACCTCAAGGGTAAAATCACCTACGTCAACCAGAGGTTCGAGTCAGAGTCAGGTTACTCACGAGGAGAAATCATCGGCAGGAACGGCTTTCAGCTGGATTGGTTCCCTGCCCGTACCCTGGAGTTCCTGGCAGAAAGGATGGAGGCTAGATTGGAAGGGAGTCCTGCCAAGCATTGGGAAACTCAGTTCAAGTGCAAGGACGGACGATGGATCTGGATTGAGCTAGAGGGCAAAATACTTAGAGGATCCGGGGTTCCGGTTGGCTTCCAAATTATTGCCACAAACATCACCGAGCGGAAGCAGACAGAGGAGAAGCTAAGGGAATCTGAACGGAAATACCGTCTGTTATTTGAAACTTCTCCAGATTGCATCACCCAGTTGGACAGAGAGGGAAGATATCTTGCTGCGAACCCTGCGACGGCAAGAAGCTTGGGAGTTCCCCTAGAAGGATTGATTGGCAAGACAGTGTTTCAGGTGATGGCGCAAGAGATTGCACAGTTCCGACTGGAAAATATGAGAAAGGTTTTGAACGAGGGGCACGCTCAAGTCTTCGAGGATCAAAGAGATGGAAGATACTTTCACCACGTAGTTGTCCCCTTGAAAACTCCAGACCAAGAAGAGGCTGTCCAGGTGATTACAAGGGACATCACCGATCGCAAGCAAGCAGGGGAAGCGCTCAGGCGGTCTGAAGAGAGATATCGGACTGTACTGGAAGAGATGGAAGATAGCTATTTTGAGGTTGATCTCGGTGGGCACCTCACTTTTGTCAATAATGCGGTGTGCCGCGATCTGGGCTATTCGACGGAAGAGCTGGTGGGAAAGAGCTATGAAGTCTTTACGGTCGAAGAAGACATCGAATCAGTATTTCAGGTTTTTAATGAAGTGCACCGGACTGGTGTGCCAAACAAGGGCTTCGCTTGGAAGACCGTGCGCAAAGATGGCACCCACGGGTTTGTCGAAACATCAATCTCTCTTCTCAGAAATGACAAGGGTCAAACTATCGGGTTCCGTGGCGTAGGGCGTGATATTAGCGAGCGGAAGAAAATCGAGGAAACGCTCAGGCAATCGGAAGAGAAATATCGGACCATTCTGGAAGAGACAGGGGACGGCTATTTCGAGACCGACGTCGCCGGTAATCTCACCTTTGTTAACGATGCAATGATTCGTCTCTTGGGCTATTCAAGAGAAGAGATAATCGGGACGAATTTCAGAGCTTTTACGCCTGAAGACAAGGTGAAAACTGTTTTCGAAGCCTATAATCGCATGTATAAGACAGGTGAACCATTGTGTGATCTTCCTACTGAGGTTATTCGTAAAGACGGGAGCCACGGATTTGCCGAAACCACGGCCTTCCCGATAAGAAACGATAGGGGTGAAATCGTCGGCTTCCGGGGAGTGCGACGCGACATCACTGCACGAAGACAGATGGAGGAAGCACTGCGACACTCGGAGGAGAGGTACCGAACTATACTGGAGGAGATGGAAGATAGCTATTTCGAGGTCGATCTCGGTGGCCACCTGACCTTTGTGAATAATTCGGTGTGTCGGGACCTGGGATACTCCAGAGAAGAGCTAACGGGAAAGAGCTATAAGGTCTTTACGGTTGAGGAAGATATCGAATCAGTATATCGGGTCTTTAATGGAGTGTATCGGACCGGTGTACCGGACAAGGGGTTCCCCTGGAGGACTGTACGCAAAGACGGGACCCATGGGTTTGCAGAAACATCGATCTCTCTTCTGAAAAATGACAAGGGCGAGACTATCGGGTTTCGCGGCGTGGGGCGTGATATCACGGACCGTAAACAAACAGAGGAGAAACTGCAACAAAGCGAAGAGAACTACAGGGCTCTGTTCGATAACTCGGTCATCGGTACGATTGTTCTGGACGCTGAAACTATGAAAGTCGTAATGGCTAATCAAGCCGCCGCGAAAATATTGGAATTTGGTTCTGCAGAACAAGGTATTGGATTGAATCCAGTTGACTTCATTGCTCTGGAAGACAAGGAGAGAGTTCTTGAGGTCATTGTGAAGGAGATGTTTGAAAAGGATTCGAGGATGAGTAACGAGTTTCGGGCGGTGACCAAAAATGGCCGAGAAATATGGATAAGTGGGACAGGTGCGAGGATTATGCATGAGGGCAGAGTAGCAGGTTTGATTTCTTTTACGGACATTACTGAGCAGAAGCTACAAAATGAACGGTTTATAATGACTGATCGGCTGGCTTCCCTTGGTGAACTGGCATCCGGCGCCGCACACGAACTAAACAACCCGCTCACAAGCATTATCGGTTTCTCCCAGTTGCTTATGGAGAGGGAAGTCCCCGATGACATCCGTGAGGATCTGAAGCTTATCAACACCGAGGCTCAACGGGCTGCCAACGTAACGAGGAATCTCCTTACATTTGCCCGAAGGCACGCGCCTATGAAGGAACCAAACCAGATAAATAACATTATCGAGGACGTCCTAAGAATAACCGCTTATAACCACAAAGCGAAGGGTATTGAAGTTGAGAGACAGTTTGACCCGGACCTTCCTGAAGTCATGGTTGATTACTTCCAGATGCAGCAGGTTTTCATGAACATAATTATCAATGCCGAATATTTCATGGTAAACGCGCATAACAGAGGAACCCTAAGCATTACCACCACGGAGCGGAACGATGTTGTGATGATTCTATTTACTGATGACGGCCCAGGTATTCCACCGGAAAATCTGAGACGGATATTTGACCCATTCTTCACCACCAAGGAGGCGGGCAAGGGGACCGGGCTTGGGTTGAGCATTTGTCACGGCATAGTGACTGAGCACGACGGGCAGATATATGCCAGGAGCCAGCTGGGCAAGGGAGCCACCATTGTCGTTGAATTGCCTGTCCATGATAGGCCGCCGTATTGAAGGCGGATATGAAATGGACTGCTGTCAAGCGAAAAGAGCGTTGTGATGGTTAAGCATGAACAAGAATCAGAAACAGTGACCAAGAATGTTCTGGCCAAGGAGTGATGAGAGCATGAGTCGCGAACAAGAAACGTTGCTTATTGTCGATGATGAAGCTGGGATCAGGAGGCTTATTCGCCAGAAATTATCGGGGGAAGGCTATCAGTGCAAAGAAGCGAGCAGTTCTGAGCAAATTCTGAACACGCTTGAAACCGACTCAGTTGCTCTGGTTATTCTGGATATAAAGATGCCCGGCAAGTCGGGAATCGAACTCCTCCCGCAAATAAAATCAGGCTATCCTGACACATCTGTTATTATGGCCACAGCTATCAATGAGATCGATGTTGCCGTTCAATGTCTGAAGCAGGGGGCTGATGACTATATCTGCAAACCTTTTAACTTGGAGGAACTTTCCTTGGCTGTCAAGAGAGCTCTCGAGAAAAGACACCTCCTGCTTGAGATCAGGGAGTATCAACAATACCTGGAAGAGAGGATTGAAGAACAGACGGGGCAGCTTAGAAAACTGTTTTTGAGCGCCATCGAGGCACTGGTGTCTGCCCTCGAAGCCAAGGATGAATACACTGGTGGACATTCTCGACGGGTGACTGACATAGCATTAGCTATTGGCAATGAGCTCGGCCTATCTGCACGGGATATGGAAGATTTGCGCTGGGGAAGTCTGCTGCACGACATTGGGAAGGTTGCAGCTGATCCGGCTATCCAGAATAAGCCCGGCAAGTTGACACGTGAAGAATATGAGCACATCATGACTCATGTTCCTGTCGGAGTCGAGATTGTGCGCCCGTTAGTTAATGAGCAGATAACCCAGATGATAGAGCATCATCACGATCATTATAACGGCGGCGGCCTTCACCAACTTATAGTCGGCGACGACATACCGTTGGGAGCCAGAATCCTGGCTATAGCCGACGCCTTTGATGCTATGATATCCGATCGGCCATATCGTTCAGCCATGTCCATGACACAAATTGTAGAGGAAATTAAGCGTTGCGCAGGCACTCAATTTGATCCGATCGTTGTCGCCGCATTCCTTAACACAGTGGGATTGACAAACACAGAGGCTCAAAGCCCGGAGAATGGTCCGCCTGGTACTCATCTGTAAGGTGTCGAACGAGGATGAAATATTGACACTCAAACTGCCTCGTGGCGATAATTGGAGTATATGGCGAGTAGCCTGGACAAGGACGTAGAGAAGCTAAAAGGGAGTCTTAATAGCCTACCTCAACCCCAAGTAGAGTCTCCGCTTATAGTGGTAAGTGGGTTGCCCGGTGCGGGTAAATCTTTTTTCTGCCGCAAGCTGGCTGAAAAGTTGCCTTTTCTCATCTTAGGAAGCGATGCTTTACGAAGAGTTCTGTTTCCAACCCCCCAGCATAACGAACATGAGAACAAGCGACTTTTCGCTGCTTGTCATGTTCTCATCGAAGACCTTCTGAGGACGGGAATACCTGTCATTTTCGATGCCACAAACCTATTGGAGCATCATCGGGAGTATCTGTACCGCGCCGCCGACAGAGCCGGGGCCAAGCTCATCTTAGTCTGGGTTGAGGCTCCCCCGGAAGTGGTGCGACAACGTCTTCTAACCCGAGAAGAAGGAGCCCTGGCCCGGTATGACTCGCGGGCTGGGTGGGAAGTATATAATAGAATGAAACCTCGCACGGAGAAGATTTCCCGCAGTCACCTTGTGGTTGATACCTCACAGGACATTGCTGGCGCGGTCGATAAGATTGTGCGCGCAACGAGTAGATAAGAACAGAAATCCCCTCACCAGCCTCTTCAATTCTTTATCCAAATAAAGTAAAATAGATGTTCTGAAATTTGCATATTCTGAGGAGATGGATTTTGGAGATCAAAGTTATAGTTGGGGACGTAGCTCAAATCGAAACTGATGCCATTGTGGTCGGCCTTTTTGAAGGTATGGAACAACCTGACGAAGCCACCGCTGCTGTAGATAAGGCTTTGGACGGGGCCATTAGCTCTCTCATCAGCCGAAATGAGATTAAGGGCAAGTCTGAGGAAGTTAGCATCGTTCATACGTTTGGGAAGCTGGCGGCAAGGATAGTCGCTGTAGTCGGGTTGGGCAAGCGCCAGGATTGCGATGTTGATAGGATTCGCAGAGTGACAGGACAATTCTGTCGAGCACTGCGTAAATCGAATTGCCGTAAGGTAGCCACAATACTGCATGGCGCTGACACGGGTGGTATTGGTCTTGAAGCTTCAGCTAAAGCAATAACTGAGGGCGCGATTCTCGGCCTTTATTGCTTCACCAAGTATAAAAAGCCTGAATATGAAGATATCGAAGAAATACTGATAGCGGTAAAAGAAAAGGGGAAAGTCCCAATCGTAGAGTCAGGTGTTAGTAAGGGTAAGGTGATAGCCGAAGCTACTAACTTGGCCCGGGATATGGTTAATGAACCGGCCAACTTTATGACACCCAGCCAGATGGCTGAAGTAGCTAAGGAAATAGCTGTCAAATATGGTCTAGACTTCAAGGTCTTTGACCGCGAAGAGATGGAGGCCATGGGCATGGGAGCGCTCCTGGGGGTGGCTAAGGGTAGCAGCCAGCCTCCCAAGCTGATAACGCTCGCCTATAAGGGAGACAGAGACTCGGAAAAAGCTTTTGGCTTTCTAGGCAAGGGCATCACTTTCGATTCCGGAGGAATCTCCATTAAACCATCCGAGGGAATGGAGGATATGAAGGGTGACATGGCTGGTGCTGCAGCAGTCATGACGGCAGTTGGGGCTATTGCCCAGTTGAAACCGAACATTAATGTCACCGCCATCATTCCCGCTACAGAGAACTTACCCAGCGGCACCGCCTTGAAACCGGGAGATGTGCTGAAGGCGATGAATGGCAAGACCATAGAAGTGATAAGCACCGATGCCGAAGGAAGGCTTATCCTGGCTGATGCCTTGAGTTATGCCGTGAAACAAGGTCTGTCACCTTTGATAGATCTGGCTACTTTGACCGGGGCTTGCCGTGTTGCTTTAGGCCTCCTTTATAGCGGCGTCTTTGGCAATGACCAGAGCTTGGTTGACAAAGTCCTCAAATGCGGCGAAAGAACCGGCGAGAGGATGTGGCAGATGCCCATGGCCGAGGAGTATAAGGAGCAAATCAAAAGTGAAATTGCCGATATTAAGAACACCGGCAATAGGTATGGCGGAGCCATTACCGCTGCCCTTTTCCTGGCTGAATTTGTTCATAATACCCCTTGGGTTCATCTCGACATAGCTGGCCCCCGTCTCTCCAGCAAGGAGGCCGGATATCTAGTTAAAGGAGCCACGGGATTCGGCGTTAGAACCCTGGTCGAATTAGCTTTGAGCGAGGCGAAAAATCGGGAGGCTATATGAGAATAAAGTGGTTGGGCCATGCTTGTTTCTTGATTACATCCAAAGGTAATCTCAGAGTGATTACCGACCCTTATGCTGTGGGTGGGGGTATTAATTACTCTCTCATAACGGAATCTGCCGATGTCGTTCTGGTGAGCCATGACCATGACGACCACAATAACGTTTCGGCAGTACAAGGGAAACCAGAAGTAGTTAAAGGTAGCGGCACAAAGACTGCCAAAGGTATTCCGTTTAAGGGCGTCGCCACCTCTCACGATGCCTCTCAGGGCTCACAGAGAGGACCTAATACTGCCTTTTGCTTCACCATAGACGATCTGAAGCTTTGCCACCTAGGTGATTTAGGGCACGTTCTTAGCCCGCTACAGGTCACTGAAATTGGTGCCGTGGATGTACTGTTTGTTCCCGTAGGGGGCTTCTTCACTATTGAGGCCACTGTAGCCAACCAGGTATGTGACCAACTGAAGCCCAAAATAGCCATTCCCATGCATTTTAAGACGTCCAAGTGTGCCTATCCTATAGCCAGTGTCGACGGTTTTCTCAAGGGCAGGAGAGATGTAAGAAAAGTAGCGGGTAGTGAAGTAGAGTTCGAGCGCGAAAAGCTCCCCACTGCTACCGAAATTGTGGTACTACAGCCAGCTTGATAACTATTGAGATTTGGTCGGTGATATGAAGTCCATGATTGTCAAAGACTCCGATTTCGTGTTTGCTCCGCCTCCACAGCTGGCTTGGGCAAGACGAGTTTTGATAAAACCCTGTGCTGGATATCCCCTGCCATACCCTATAACTACAAGTCCCAAGCTGTTGAACGCCATCATCAGGGGCATTAGAAGAATCAGCAATGCAGACATCCTCATTGCCGATAGCACCCCTAGCGGCGAATCGATTTATCCAGTATATCAGGCCCTGGGGTACAACTTCCATCACGTGCTTATGCTTGATATCAGGGATTCAATCTTCATAGAAGTTCAGAATCCATTGGCCGAATTCTATGCGGTCGAGAGTTTCTGGGTACCCAATGTGGTGCTGCGCAGCGATTTCCTAATCACCGCTACCCCCTTCAAAGTGTCTGGCAGCTCTGGGCACTTCAGTGTGGCAAATCTTCTGAGTCTCTTGCCAGTGAGCAAGTACAGAAAAGGTAGCTCAGGTGGCTGGGGAAGTCTGTACGAGTTAGGCATTGAAAAAGTCCTTGCTGACCTTTACTTCACATTGCCTTTCGATTTGGGCATTATCGAGGCCCGTCAAAAGTTCTCCTATACCGATGATCCCAAGAAAGGGGAAGCGGAGGATTATGGGAAGATCCTGATGGGGGAACCTCACGAAATTGACCTTAAGGCTTCTCAAATAGCCGGAGTTGACTGCGAGCACTTAAAATTGATTAACGAAGGCAGAGTCCAACTTGAGGACTGAGAGAATCTGAGTCTTGAGTTGCGATTTTGATTTTCCAGTGTCTCTCAATATCTTATGCCGAAATTGTCGAACTGCCCGGTGTAATCCGACCAGTCTATATCCACCTTCTCAACCCGGGCCCCCGGCGGGCCTGTTTTGAGTTGCCCAAGTAGTCTATGCAACCGTGGCTTTTCTCCTTCAGCTTTAATCTCCACGGCATCCCCCCTGGCAAGGTTGCGAACATAGCCTTTCACACCTAGTTCCCTGGCCACATTACGAACAAAGTAGCGGAAAGAAACACCTTGGACCCGTCCGTGGACTGTAACGGAAAGCTGTGCCACATCGGGCATTTCTACATGAGTCACTTTTTCGTTCTCTGTTGCCCCTCTCATTCTGACCCATTCTTGTCATTCTGCCGGAATGGGAAGGAGTTCTCCAGGGTGGATTTTATCGACTCGACTTAGGCCTGCTTTCCAGGCAAGGGATAATGCTTCGTGGTATTCTGCAGATGATATTCGTTGCCCCAACCCCGGAATTTGAGAAGCCTTGCAGCTAGGGTGATACTGAGCCATCACATTGATGTAGGTGTTGCGGGAAATTTCTCTGCTCAGAAAAGTCACTATCCCTTCTGTCCCTGCCAAACCGCGGGGTAGGACCAGATGCCGAACCAGGAGTCCTCTTCGGGCCACCCGATCTTCGCCTATCTCCAAATCACCAGTTTGCCGATGCATTTCTTTAACTGTCGCCTTGTTTACCTCAGGATAGTTTTCAATGCCGGACAACTCTCTGGCTGTCTCCTCATCGTCATATTTCATGTCCGGCATATAAATGTCAACAATGCCGTCCAGTATTCTCAAGGTCTCTACAGAGTCATAGCCGCCGCTGTTGTACACCAAGGGGATGTGCAAGCCTGATTCCGCCGCCAGTTCGAGTGCTTCCACAATCTGAGGAACCACGTGGGTGGGAGACACCAGGTTTATGTTGTGGCATCCTTTCACTTGAAGAAAAAGCATTATGTAAGCCAGCTCTTCTTTGCTGACCCTCTCCCCCTCGCCCAGCTGGCTAATGGAATAGTTCTGGCAGAACAGACATCTAAGGTTGCAGTTGGTGAAGAATATGGTTCTCGAACCGTAGCTGCCCACGAGCGGGGCCTCCTCGCCGAAGTGGGGTCGGTAGCTAGATACCATTGCCTGGCGAGAGGTGCGGCACTTGCCTGTCCCGGTGGCCAAGCGATTCACACCGCAGTGGCGGGGACACACAGAGCAAGCCTCGAGCAGAGACAAAGCCGTCTCAACCCGTCCCCTCAGCTTGCGACTACGGTAAAGCTCGAGGTAGGCTGCCAAACCACCTATTCCTCAAATTCCTCAGCGGGCTTCCTCTTTTTCTTGACTACCTCCACCTCCACCTGCGGGACGAGTGCCGAAATTGGTTTACTTTTCTGCTCCCCCTTCTTGGGTTTTTTTTGCTCTCGCCGTCTATAGTCTCGTCTACCCATGGCTACACCTCAATTTTTCCCAAGCTGCTCTTGCTGCTTGGCTCTCAGCAACCTTCTTGCTGCTTCCCATTCCTCTACCTAATGCCTCCCCGTCGACCAGGATTTCGGCGGTGAATTGCTTGCTGTGGTCAGGACCAGTAGCTTCCACCAAACGGTAAACTGGCGTCGGCCTTTTCTGTCCTTGGATGAACTCTTGCACTAATGCCTTGTAGTTCGGCATTGTCTTTCCTGTCCTTATTCTTTCCAACCCCGGCCTGAACTGTTTGAGAATGAATCGGCGAGCTTTAGCTAGTCCTTGGTCTAAATACAATGCCCCAATCAGTGCTTCCATAGCGTTTGCTAAGTTGCTTGCCTTCACTCTACCACCGCTCAATTCTTCGCCTCGTCCCAACAGGAGCCAGTGACCAAGTTCGAGCGAGGAACCTAGCTCAGCCAGGGTATCCCGGCAAACCAAAGAGGCACGAATTTCAGTTAGCTCTCCCTCAGGTAGTTCGGGAAGCTCTTTATATAGTTTTTCTGTCGCGACGAAATTCAGGACAGCATCACCCAGAAACTCCAGGCGCTCGTTGCTTGGATACTCGAAGTCAGGGTTCTCGTTACAATAAGACGAATGCACGAAAGCTTGCTCGAGCAAAGACTCCCGGCGGAAGCATATTCCTAGCTTCTTCTGGCAGCAATTCCAATCAACCATTTTCAGAATTAAAGTATAGCAACAACACCTAGCTAGCTCAACCAACCACTTCTTTACCCACAGGTGCTCGTGCCATCAGGCAAGCAATTGTCCCTAACTACTCGTCTAATTCACGTTAGGGCTTTCCGCGTTAGCCAGAAGGGCATTTTGAAGGCTGACAGACCTAGGTATCCGCTAGTTGGTCTTGGCACAGATCACAGGCATGCGCTCAGACCATGGTTTAGCTTTCTCCAGCTGACCGGCCAAACGGAATAACGTGGCTTCGTCCCCATATCGGCCAACAAACTGCATGCCAATAGGCAGGCCTGCATCGTTCCAGTAGAGCGGGACTGACATCGCTGGCTGACCCGTAACATTGAACAGGGGCGTGTAAGGCATAAACTCGAAGACGTGTTGGGCAAGAACATCTATTCCGCTCAGCCTGTTAATCAGCCCACCAGCATTGAGACGACCCAGCAATTTCATGGCCACAGCTCGTATCCCTTTCGGTTGGAGTTCACCTGTGGCGACGGGGGGGCTAGCCAGCGTCGGAGTCAACAGTACATCGTACTTTGTGAAAAACTCACCAATTTGTCGAGCTGTAAGTTGGGCCAGGTTAAGAGTCTTGGAGAACTCAGACGCCCGGCATTGCTTGCCAAGCAAGCCGAGTACCCATGTGCTAGGTTCAAAATCCTTAAACGAAGCTTTACGGTTTAATAGCACCTGGGCCTCCTCAATTGCAGCTCTGGTTTCGACGCACACGATGGTCAGAAAAGCCCTCGCAAAGGCCTTGTCGTCTATCTGAGGCGCTGCCTCTACTACCTCATGGCCGAGGTCCTGGCATAGTTTGGTCGTCGCCTCCAGACCCTTCACACAATCTTTGTGGACAGTGGCACTAACAAAAGGCTTTGATGTAAAGGCAATTCGCAACTTTCCCGGGTTCGCGCCGACTTCACTGAGGAAGGGACGAGCCGGTGGCACAGCATAGTAAGGCGCTCCCACATCTGGCCCAGCGGTGGCATCAAGCATGGCAGCACTATCACGGACTGAGCGGGTTAAGACGTGGTCACAAAACAAGCCGCGCCAAGCCTCACCAAAATCAGGGCCAATTGGGTTGCGACCTCGGGTCGGCTTCAACCCGAACACGCCGCAGCAGGAGGCTGGCATTCGTATCGAGCCACCACCATCACTGCCATAGGCCAAGGGGACCATCCGTGCCGCTACAGCGGCAGCCGAGCCGCCGCTGGAACCACCTGGAGTACGACTCAGGTCCCAAGGATTGTTGGTAGGACCAAACAGCTCTGGCTCAGTTATCGGCACCAGTCCAAACTCGGGCGTGTTAGTCTTTCCAACAACGATGATGCCGGCTGCTTTGAAGCGCTTGACCAGCTCACTATCATGGTCTGGTACAAAGTCCTTAAAGAACCGACTGCCGTTAGTTAACGGAACTCCAGCATAAGCCAGTAGGAGATCTTTCATCAGGAAAGGAACACCCTTGAAGGGACCATCAGGTATCTCTCCATCGGCAGCTTTTCGAGCCAGTCCATACATCTTGTAGATTACTGCGTTAAGCTGTGGATTGAGCTTTTCGATACGACTTATCGCCTCTTCAACCAGTTCGCTGGGCTTGACTTCTTTCTTCCGCACCAGCTCAGCCAGACCAAGGCCGTCATACTTGTCATAGTGACTGAAGCCACTCATTGTAACCTCCCTTGCTTACCTTTGTAGAGGCAGGTCGACGATTTTGCCTGATTGGCCAGGCAATTACAGGAATCTATAGTGACATTATATCTCTTCGCATCTGGTCACGGCAATCATTGGCTATCAAGTTTTTGCTCACAGAACAAGGAGCTGATGCGCGTCCGTTATAGGCAAGACTCTCGTCACCTCAGTAGGTCTCCACCTGACGGGTTTCCGCATTGTCCATCGGTCTTGGGAGCTCTCTTCTCTCAATGTTATAATAATTCCTCAGTTCCCATGGATATCTTAGCGACGCTCAATCCCGCCCAGAGAGAAGCTGTGGAGGCCATCGAAGGGCCTGTACTTATCTTGGCTGGGCCCGGCAGCGGCAAGACGCGAGTGATCACTCATCGCGTCGCTTATCTGGTAGAAGTCTGCGGCGTCAGTCCTCACCACATCATGGCGGTTACCTTTACCAACAAAGCTGCCCGAGAGATGAAGGAGAGATTGCAGCAACTGCTTGGGCAAGCTATAGAAGCCTTGACCTTAGGCACCTTTCACGCCATTTGTGCGCGCATTCTGCGACGTGATGGCAAAGCTGTCGGCCTTGACTCGAGCTTTGTCATCTACGACGAAGATGACCAGTTAAGGTTGGTCAAGCAAGTCCTGGAAGAATTGAATCTCGACCCCAAGCAATACGCTCCTCAGGCTCTGCGGTCAGCCATCAGCGCTGCTAAGAGCCGTCTCTTTAGCCCCAAGGATTACGCCCAGCGGGTCAGCAGCTATTTTGAAGAGATAATCCAAAGGGTGTATCAGAGGTACCAGGAATTGCTTGGCCAGAGTCAGGGGGTGGATTTCGACGACCTACTGATGAAAACGGTGCAGTTGTTTCAGGATCATCCCAGAATCCTCACCAGATACCAATCAAGGTATATTCATATTTTGGTTGACGAATTTCAAGACACCAACGTCGCTCAGTATGAGCTCATGAAGCAGCTGGCAGGAAAATACCGGAATCTGTGCGTGGTCGGGGACCCTGACCAATCCATTTATTCCTGGAGATTTGCTGATTTGCGTAATATTTTGAGCTTCGAGAAGGATTACCCCGAGGCTAAAGTGGTGTTCTTGGAGCAGAATTATCGTTCCACCAAGACAATCCTGGAGGTAGCTTCAGACGTTATCTCAGCCAATGTACTGCGCAAGCCCAAAAAGCTATGGACGGAAAACGAAAACGGAGCTCCGGTAACCGTTATCGAAGGCTATAACGCTGAGGAAGAAGCCCAGTCCGTGCTCAACGAGATTGAGAAGCTTGTTAGCCAGGAACAAGTATCACTGAAAGATTGCGCCGTCATGTATCGGGTCAATGCGCAGTCACGAGCGCTGGAGGAGACTTTCCTGAGGTACGGTGTGGCTTATAAGCTTGTTGGTGGCACGCGCTTTTACCAGAGGCAAGAGGTGAAAGATATCATCGCTTACCTCAGACTTATCCATAATCCGCAGGACAACGTCAGTCTGTCTCGAATCATAAATGTGCCCGGCAGGGGCATTGGACAAAAAACCATTAGCACGCTTCAGTCGTGGGCAAAAGCTAATGATACGCCTCTTTTTGAGGCCCTAAAACAGATAAGTCGTAATGCCGTTGCCGTCGAGGTGAAGCAGTCTCTTTCTCCACGCATTGTCCAGGCTCTGGCTGGGTTTGATGCCCTTATGGCTAACCTCGTCGCCCACAGCCATGAACTGAGCCTTTCTGGTCTACTGGATGAAATACTGAAAGACACCGGATATAGAGAGTATATTCTGGCCAAGGAAGACGGAGAGGAAAAATGGGAAAACATAGCTGAACTGCGCAATGTTGCCAGTGAATACGATGAGTTCGTTCCTACAGAGGCTCTGACCAGTTTCCTTGAAAAAGTGAGCCTGGTATCGGATATAGATGTACTGGATGAAAGAGCCGACGCCGTGACTTTGATCACCTTGCATCAAGCTAAAGGGTTAGAGTTCCTGGCGGTTTTTATTGTTGGTCTGGAGGAAGGGATTCTCCCGCACAGAAGATCGTTCGACGACCCGCAAGAAATGGAGGAAGAGCGTCGTCTTTGCTACGTGGGAATAACCAGAGCTAAGAAGCGGCTCTACCTTTTGCGCAGTTACCGTCGGAGCTTGTTTGGTGGCAGCACGGCAAACCCGCCGTCTCGCTTTCTTCATGACATCTCACCCCACCTGATAAGTCCCAGAACACTATGGGAAGAGACTCCCGCTCCCGTGGCAACCACTCAATTTGGCCGGGATGCTTGGCCTTCGCGTCGACCTGCTAGCACCCTAACGCTGAAGGTCGGCGACCATGTCCACCACAACAAATTTGGCCCTGGAATAGTGATGAATTGCAGTCCCACCAGAGATGATCAAGAGTTGACCGTAGTCTTTGAAGGCGCTGGAGTCAAGAAGCTACTGGCCAGCCTGGCACCCCTGGAAAAAATCGAAAAGGACTTGGGATTTTCCCCATAGACTATTGACAGAATACACGAAACCGTGTAACATCAATTCTAGATGCCTATTCAAGTTTTAGCGAGCGATGTAGTCTCCAAGATTGCTGCCGGGGAGGTGATTGACAGGCCGGCCTCGGTGGTGAAGGAGCTGATAGAGAACTCCCTGGATGCCGGAGCCACCCAGATTGCCGTAGAAGCCCAGGGCGGCGGAGTAGAGCTAATCAAAGTCAGTGACAACGGTACAGGTATCCCACAATCGGAGCTAGAGCTTGCCTTTCACAGATATGCCACGAGCAAGATCAGCAATTTAGACGATTTGGAGAAGATCTCTAGCCTGGGCTTTCGGGGCGAAGCTTTACCCAGCATTGCCACAGTTGCCGAAGTGGAGATTCTCACCCAGACACCTTCGGAGGCCGTGGCTGGCTACATGCATTTGACAAAGGGGGAGGTAGTCCGCAAAGAGAGCCGCACTAGGCCCCAAGGCACTACTGTAACCGTGCACCGATTATTCCGCTATTTTCCCGCACGACTTAAGTTTCTCAAGTCAGCAAATACCGAAAATAGCCACATCGCCCATTTGGTAAGCCAGTATGCCCTGGCCTTCCCCGAGGTTAAGTTCAGCCTGGTCCTTGATCAACGTCGCGGCCTGCACACTACGGGCAATGGCGACCTGCACGAGGTGGTAAATGAGATCTATGGTGAAGAGATAGCGAAAAGGATGCTAAAGATGGAACAAAAGGACAGCCTGGCTAAGGTCAGCGGCTTAATAAGCCCACCTTCCCTAGCCCGTTCTAATCGTAACTATCTCAGCTTTTTTGTCAATCGAAGGTGGGTGCACAGTCCCCTGCTAACCCGGGCAACTGAGGAAGCTTATCGCGGCTTACTTATGGATGGCCAGCATCCCATTGCGGTAATCAATATCTCCCTACCCGCTCAAGAACTTGATGTCAACATCCATCCTGCCAAAGCCCAAGTAAAGTTTTGCCATGAACAAGCTGTCTTTAGCAGCGTGCACAAAGGCATCGAAGAGGCATTAGCCAGGACGCCTATAGCTAGTCCGAAAGCTGTGCCTTTCTCAGTCAGCTCAGGTCAATGGGAGAGGCCCCGCATGATAATGGATAATGAGCCGGTTTTTTCTGTTGCCCAGTTGCCGACTTTGGAATTACCTGTCTTAAGGGTGCTCGGGCAGCTAGCCAATACTTATATTATCGCCGAGGGACCCGACGGACTTTATCTTATTGACCAGCATGCTGCCCATGAGCGCATACTTTATGACCGAATTCTAACGCAGTGGGCACAAAAGCAGGTGGAGATCCAGGGTTTACTCCAGCCCATAACCATTGAATTCAGTCCCAGAGAGGAAGAGACTATGAGGGTTAATAGAGAGCCTCTGGCCGAATTTGGCTTTAGCATTGAGCCTTTCGGGAATAGGAGCTACCTGATACGTGCCATACCAGCACTGGCGGCGGGGGCGAATGTCATTGAGATTATAAGCGCGCTGCTCGATAGCCTTGCCAGCAGAGAGAGTCTGATTCCCTGGGAAGAAAAGATAGCTGAGTCGTTAGCCTGTCATAGCGCCATCAGAGCAGGACAGCAGTTAAGCAACGAAGAGATGAGAGAACTATTGAAGCAGCTAGAGCAAACCAAGCAACCGCGCGCCTGCCCTCACGGTCGGCCAACTATGATTCATCTAAGTGGTCGTCAGCTAGACAAGGAATTTGGCAGAGTGAGCTAGCCGTCTGGCCACGTCACGTCGCTAAATTTGGACCCTGCCCCGCTTAACCTTCTTCAGAATAGTCACCGAACTATATTCTCAAAGCTTCTTGGCTAGAATCTAAGCTCAAATGAGAGGGTTATTTTCGGGACTCAGTGTATGCTAAAATGAGCGCGATTTGCCACCCTCTTTGGATTGTTTGGATAAGAATAAGATTTTCACTCGGAGGTACATATGATCTACTGGGCCCAACTATTGCATTTCTACCAGCCGCCAACCCAGGTACCGTCGATGCTAAAAAGGATATGCGACGAATCTTACCGCCCTCTGCTCCACGTTTTTGAGGAGTATCCCAGCGCTCGGCTGACCGTCAACTTCAACGGAGTCCTGACTGACATGTTGATGGACTGCGGCTACAGAGACATAATAGAAGGCTTCAGAAGCCTTGCCGAGATTGGGCAGCTTGAATTCACCGGAACCGGCAAATATCATCCTATTCTCCCCTTGATACCCAAGGAGGAAGTAAAGAGGCAGATAGACCTGAACATCCAGACCAATCGTCGCTTCTTTGGAAAGTCATATGTCCCCCAAGGATTTTTCCCCCCGGAGATGTGCTACACCCAGGACATTCTACAGCCTGTTATCAAGTCAGGTTATCGTTGGATTATTCTGAGCGGTATTGCCTGCCCCGTGGACTGGCCCATGGATATTATTCACAGAGCACAGTTTGATGGACAGGAGATAGCGGTTTTCTTCCGAGACGATGTGCTTAGCAATAGGATAAGTTTTCGAAATGTAGAAGCAAAAGAATTTATTGCCCACCTGGAGCAATGGCAGGGTAAAAGAGAGAATATTTATGTGGTCACGGCTATGGATGCAGAAACTTATGGCCATCACATCCAGGGTTGGGAAAGGATATTCTTGGCCAAAGTTTACGAAGAGCTAGGACCAGCTGCGGAGCCCCTTGAAGAGGTTAAACAGACTACAGTGTTAGCTGGGCAACACGTCTCCTTGTTGACAAATGGCGAAGCTGCCACCAAAATCCAGATGGTCACCATCAGTCAACTTCTTGACCTCTTTCCTCAGGGTCAGACAATAGAGCCGAGGCCATCCTGCTGGAGCACCACGGCCGATGATATTAAAGAAGGCAACTACTATCCCTTGTGGCAAGACAAAAAGAATGAAGTGCACCGTCTTCAGTGGGAACACCTGGGTATTTGCGTGGAATTGGTCAACAAAGCACTCCAGTGTGCCGACAATGAGGAGAGCCGGCGCTCTGCTGCCATTTCTCGGGGGCTTCTGGATCGGGCTGAACATAGTTGCCAGATGTGGTGGGCCAGCAATCGGCCTATGTGGGATATCAATCTCATACACATGGGTTTGCTCGACCAATGGCGGACTGTGGTCAACGCCTACCGGGCTATCAACAGGAGTGGAGCCAGTGAAGAAACAAAACAAGAATATTATCGTCGAGCCGTCGCTGCACGGGATATCCGAAACAAACTCGAAGACAAGCTATTTGCGCAATAGCAGTCAAGGGGAATTTCCTCTACCCTGGGCTGTGGCGTAAGAAATAACAGTATGAAAGCGCGGGAATCCTCAATTGCTTTAGGTCTTCAATGGGACACGGCTTTAGTGAGACTACAAAACCTCCTATTTCTTTCCTTCCAAAAAAGAAATCCTTTCTGCTACTACCTGGCTAGCTTGCATACGAGACCTGGTTCTACTGAAGTCCTCTGCCAGCTTGTCATCCGCCACTACCTCTCTGACCCACTTGCTGAAATCGTTTCTTCCCTCACTCAAGTGATAATGAAAAGTCTCATCACTCATGTCAATCAAGGCTTTTCTAAGCTCCTTGAGGTTCTTAATAACTTTGCCGTCGTGACACCAGAAACGCTTATCATTCGGTACATCCCCTAAACGTCTCTTCGCTTCCTCCTTGCTAATCTTGACAATCTTAACCATGCTCACACGCCTCCTAACTCAATACTATGTCTACATTGTACCACAACAATTCCTGAATCAGAACCAACAAGGATCGCGGAGTGTAGGCAATGCCGTACACCGCCAGCTCTGAGGCGTGGTCTCTATACCAATCTCATAACCGGGCATATGGACTGACTCGTCCGTGACCTGACGCGACGAAGCGTTTCTCACCTGCCTGATGATACAAGTAGTGTTCTGCTATAATAGCCGACCAACTGGAAAGATAGGAGCACATGTTATCAGAATCGAGGCTACCTGAACGAATAGGCCGACTGGAGGAGCTGGCTAATAATCTGTGGTGGAGCTGGCATCCGCAGGGACGTGACTTGTTCCGGGCTCTGGACTACCCACTATGGCGGTTGAGTGGGCACAACCCAGTCAAGCAACTGCATGAGATCAGCACCGATAAATTAGCAGCGGCTGCTACTGACCCCACTTTTCTTAATCTATATGACTCTGTGATGTCAGCTTTCGATGCTGACATCACAGAGAAGGATAGCTGGTTTTCCAGCAAATACCCCCATGTCCTAGACGGCCCTGTTGCCTATTTCTCAATGGAATTTGCCATACATAACTCCCTTCCCATATATGCTGGGGGACTGGGAGTTCTAGCCGGCGATATGTGCAAGGAAGCAAGCGATCTGGGGCTCCCTTTGGTTGGGGTTGGCTTCATGTACCCCCAGGGATATTTTCACCAGCATATTTCCGCTGAGGGCTGGCAAGAGGAAGTTTATAGCCAATTGGATTTTGATGATGCGCCTATCAACCCAATTAATCCAGTCCCTCGTTCCAAGTGGTGTAGCCCGTTGATTCAGCTTAAGCTGGGTGATAGGCCCTTCTATATCGGAGTGTGGCAGGTGCGGTTGGGCCGGGGCAACCTTTATCTACTGTGTTGTGATGTTGAAGGAAATATGCCTCAGGACCAACAGCTATGTGCTCGTCTCTACACCGCTGACCAAGAGCAGCGCATCCAGCAAGAAATCGTGCTTGGCATTGGTGGGGTGCGTGCCTTACGAGCTCTTGGCGTCAAACCCTCTATATGGCATGCTAACGAAGGACACTGTGCCTTTATGATGCTGGAGCGTGTCAGGGAGCAGGTAGAAGAAGGTGCAGCCTTCGCCGAAGCCCTCCAAAAGGTACAGGCGGCCACCGTTTTCACCACTCATACGGCAGTGCCTGCGGGGACTGATATTTTTCCCATCTCACTTGTGGACAAATATTTTCATAGTTATTGGGAGTCCCTGGGAGTCAACCGAGAAACATTCCTGGAACTGGGACGACAGGATGGCACAAACGACCAAACCTTCAATATGACTATACTTGCCTTAAAAATGGCCGACCATCGCAATGCCGTCAGCCAGATTCACGGAAAAATTGCTAGAAAGATGTGGCACGGACTCTGGCCCGAAGTTAAAGAAGATGATGTACCTATTTCTAATGTTACTAACGGGATTCACGTGCCTACCTGGGTTGCTCGAGAGATGAGCCGCCTCTACGAGAAACACCTGGGGCAGGATGTGTCAAAAAGATACGACGATGTCAATCTTCGGGAGCTTGTCATAAATATCCCTGACGAAGAACTCTGGACAACGCATCAAATTCTCAAACGTAAACTTATCGGTGGCATGGTAGAGCGAGCACGGCAATGTTCTACTGAACGTGAATGCAATGCCAGACAGGTGCTGGCTATGGGCTCTTTGCTTGATCAAGATACTCTGATCATCGGCTTTGTCCGCCGTTTTACCGCGTATAAGCGGCCGGAGCTAATCTTTCATGACGTAGAACGTCTCAAGCGGATTGTCACTGATAGATGGCACCCAGTCCAGATAATCTTCGCTGGCAAGTCTCACCCCGCTGATGTTCCTTCAAAGCAACTACTTCACGATGTATACACTTTGGCTACAGATCGTGAATTCCAAGGACGAATAGCTTTTGTTGAAGATTACGACATACATATGGCTCACTATCTGGTCCAGGGTGTAGATGTGTGGTTGAATACGCCTCGCCGCCTTTTTGAAGCTTCCGGCACTAGCGGTATGAAAGCAGCAGTAAATGGTGTGCTACATCTCAGCGTTCGGGATGGCTGGTGGTACGAAGGCTATAATGGCACTAATGGCTGGGCAATCGGTGATGAGACCGAAGCACATGACCCACTGGTGGAAGATAGATCAGATGCAGAAGCACTGTACCGTCTTCTAGAAGAAAAGATTGTACCTCTCTATTACCAGCGAGACAGGAATGGGATGCCCCATGGCTGGGTACATATGGTCAAAGAGGCAGTTAGCTCGATTGTACCTCGCTTTTGCACACGACGGGTGTTGAAAGAATATGTGGAACAAATGTATATACCAGCGGCTCGCAAGCAAAATTGACCTCGAAAGAGAACTCAGTTAAGCAAAATTAGACATAGCGCTCCCGGGCGGTTAAAATGACTATATAATTATATCTATGATTTGGTTGGGTGAGGTAATGAGTAAGTGAAAAAGGTATTGGCTCTAATTCTTGCGGGAGGAGAGGGGAGAAGATTAAGTGTGTTAGGAGAAAAGCGTGCTAAGCCCGCAGTGCCCTTCGGTGGTAAATACCGAATCATCGACTTTGCCTTAAGCAATTGTGTTAACTCCGGGATCAACGGAGTAGCTGTTATACCACAATATAATCCTCGCTCGTTAGCACGCCACATTGGCGTGGGCAAACCCTGGGACCTCGATCGTGTAGTCGGGGGGATTGCTTTACTCTCCCCCTTTGTAAGCACCAATGGAGAGATGCACTGGTATAAAGGCACCGCCGAGGCTGTTTATCACAACCTCGATTTTATACAGGACAGCCGTGTGGAGCAGGTTCTCATCCTCTCGGGAGACCACGTTTATATCATGCATTACGAGCAGATGATTGAGTTTCATCGACGCCAGGGAGCTGATATTACTATTGGAGTCACTGAGGTGCCTTGGAATGAAACCAATCGTTTTGGCATTGTGCTCCTCGACGATAATAACAGGGTGGTTGCCTTTGAGGAAAAACCATCACAACCAAAGAGTAACTTGGCTTCCATGGGCATTTACGCCTTCAACAAGAATATCCTCTTCAATGTCCTAGAAGATGCTCATCGACGCGGATTGCAGGATTTTGGCAGCCAGATTATACCGGATGCAATAGACAAATATCAGATTTATGGTTATAAGTATCAGGGCTACTGGCGTGATGTCGGCACAATCGAAGCCTACTGGCAGGCCAATATGGACCTCATCATAGATCTGCCCCCATTTAATCTCTACGAACCTGGGAGTCAAGTAAGAACACCCTCGGTAGACATGCCCCCGGTGAAGCTGGGGCCAAGGGCCCAGGTAGGCAGAAGCCTTGTCAGCAATGGTTGTATTATAAACGGCAGCGTATTTAATTCGGTCCTTTCTCCCCATGTTTATGTGGAGGAAGGAGCTCAAGTGATAGACTCCATTGTTTTTGATGACACCATTATTGCCAAAGATGCTGTTGTCCACCGCTCCGTCATTGACAAGAAATGCTATATCGCCCAAGGATGCTGCATTGGCTATGGCGATGATTATGTTCCGAATAAGGACGAACCTGTATACCTAAATTGTGGCATCACTGTAGTGGGCAAAGGAGCAAGGTTGCCCGCAGGGTTGAAGGTCGGGCGAAACTGCAGGATCGATTCCGAGGTACAGGAGAGCAATTTCTCTACTCTCTTTGTTCCCAGTGGTAGTTCCGTCGCAGGCGGAGAAAACATTCTCCAAGCTCGATTTCAATAATGAGGATTTTGTTCATCGCCTCTGAGGCTTTCCCTCTAGCTAAGGTAGGTGGGCTGGCAGATGTCACAAGTTCCCTAGCCATAGCTCTCCGGGATTCAGGACATAAACCCTCTTTGATATTGCCTAGATATCGTGGCATCAAAATTCCTGTTCAAGATGTTCGGACAGGCGATTTTGTTGTCAGCTTTATGGGGCGTCACGAGCAAGTAGCCGTCAAAACGACGAGGCTGAGAGACGGCGTACCGATATACTTGGTAGAGAACAACAACTACTTTGGTACCGAAGAAATCTATACCCGGGACGAACTGAAGCGTTTTCTCTTCTTTTCCCTGACTATCCCGGCCATTATTTCCAGGCTTAATCTTCATCCTGATATTATTCATTGCCATGACTGGCACACTGCCTTGACCCCTTTGTGGCTCATGAAAGCAAAGATGAATATTCCCTGCATATTTACCATCCACAATCTGGCCTATCAAGGCTCTTTCGATCAACAGTTCTTTTCAGACTCCGGGCTTTCTTCTGTGTGGCAGGACTACACTCCCGTCAGCGCCCCCATGCCACCTCTAAGCTTCATGGGCCAGGGAATCCTCATGGCTGACATTGTGACCACAGTCAGTTCTACTTATGCCTCAGAAATACTGACGCCACAGTATGGTGTAGGCTTGGAGCAATTGCTAAACTACCGTCGCAAGGAGCTTCATGGGGTAGTGAATGGTATTGATTATAGTGAGTACAACCCGGCTACTGACTCTTATCTGGAAAGGAATTACGATTCCACTACGATAAACAGAAGGTCTGATAACAAACTTGCCCTGCAAAGAAAATGCAGGCTGCCGCAAGACCTCGACACTCCTCTGGTTGGCATGGTGTCTCGTCTCGAGGAGCAGAAAGGAATTGACTTACTGCTACAGGCTGTGGACCAATTCATCGTGGAAACAAGAGCACAGCTAGTTATCCTTGGCCATGGAAGAGAGGACTACCACAAATTGCTTGCCGCGGCAGCGCTAAAGTACCCCGCGCGCATCTCAGTATTCATTGCCACTGATGAGCGATTAGCTCGTCTCATCTACAGTGGTTCCGATATGTTCCTAATGCCCTCGCGCTTTGAACCCTGTGGATTGGGTCAGATGATCGCCATGCGCTATGGTGCCATTCCTGTGGTGCGACATACCGGCGGACTGGCTGATACGGTGAAGGATGTGGCTGAAGCAAATGGGAATGGCTTTGTATTCCAGAGTTATGCGTTCTTGGACATGCTGGAGGCGATAAAAAGGGCCGAGGCGAGCTTCCATCGCCGGGAGGAGTGGAGGAACCTGACGAAACGGAATATGAATCTAGATTTTTCGTGGAAAGTCCCTGCCAGAAAATACGAAGAAATTTATCTGCGAGCACGGGACACACGTCAGACAGGAAACATTACTCAGAAATGACAGAGGAAAAGAGCAAGAGGAAGGAGGTGGCGTCCTCAAAGGATAAGATAAATGCTCGCTCAGTGCGCTATGAAATAAGCCTGTTGAGCAACGATGATGTCTTTCTGTTCAACGAGGGATCCCATCATCGGCTTTACGAGAAACTTGGAGCTCATCCTTTGAGGGTGGCTGACGTTGAGGGCACCTATTTTGCCGTGTGGGCGCCTAATGCCAAACAGGTGTCTGTCATCGGTGGCTTTAACAGTTGGGATAAGTCAAGTCACCTTCTACGTCAAAAAGGGCAGTCCGGTATCTGGGAAGGATTCATCCCCGGGGTGGGTAAAGGCACAACCTACAAGTATTACGTTGTCTCCCACCATCGCGGGTACAGTGTGGAGAAAGCTGACCCCCTTGCCTACTACAGTGAAACGCCTCCCAAAACAGCCTCTATCGTCTGGGATTTGAATTACGTCTGGAGAGACCAGTCATGGATGGAGAAGAGGCACAGCCACAACGCCCTTGATGCCCCCATCTCAATCTACGAAGTGCATCTGGGTTCCTGGCGTCGAGTCTCTGAGGAAGGAAATCGCTACCTTAGCTATCGAGAACTTGCTCCTGAGTTGGCGAAGTATCTCAACCGGCTGGGATTTACCCATATCGAATTTCTACCGGTGATGGAGCACCCGTTCTATGGCTCTTGGGGATATCAGAGCACGGGATACTTCGCCCCCACGAGTCGCTATGGGACGCCCGAGGATTTCATGTACCTCGTTGATTATTTGCACCAGCATGGCATAGGTGTCATCCTCGATTGGGTGCCTTCCCATTTCCCCAACGATGAGCACAGCCTGGGATATTTTGACGGCACGTACCTTTATGAACACGAAGATCCCAGGCAGCGAATTCACCCACACTGGAACAGTCTTGTTTTCAGCTACGGACGACATGAAGTCAGAAGCTTTCTATCTAGCAGCGCATTGTTCTGGCTCGATAAATATCACGTTGATGGTCTGCGTGTCGATGCAGTAGCCTCCTTGCTCTATCTGGACTACGGCCGTAAAGAGGGTGACTGGATCCCCAATCAATATGGAGGACGTGAGAATCTAGAGGCTATTGCCTTCTTGCGCCGCTTGAACGAAGCGATCTACCAGGAGAAGCCTGATGTGCAAACCATCGCCGAGGAGTCGACTGCCTGGCCTATGGTATCCCGGCCGACTTATGTCGGAGGTCTGGGCTTCGGTCTGAAGTGGGACATGGGCTGGATGCATGATACCCTGGAGTACATGACCAAGGATCCCGTATATCGAAAATATCACCATAATAACCTGACTTTCCGCTTGATTTATGCCTTCTTTGAAAACTTTGTCCTGCCACTTTCTCACGATGAAGTTGTACATGGCAAAGGTTCACTCTTAGGAAAGATGCCGGGAGACGAGTGGCAAAAGTTCGCCAACTTGAGGCTCCTTTTGGGATATATGTATGCCCAGCCCGGGAAAAAGCTGCTATTTATGGGAGGGGAGTTTGGACAATGGCGGGAGTGGGTACACGACGAGAGTCTGGAGTGGCATCTGCTTCAATACGCGCCCCATTCTGGCCTTCAGAAATGGGTCAGCGACCTAAACCACGTATATCGGAGTCAACCAGCCCTTTATGAATTGGATTTTGACCAAGCGGGCTTCGAGTGGATCGACTGTAATGATGTTGAGCACAGCGTCGTTAGTCTCATTCGCAAGGGGCGGTCTCGCAACGACATTATTGCAGTCGTGTGTAATTTTACCCCCGTGACTCATTCCAATTATAGAATCGGAGTGCCCCAGCCAGGGTTCTGGACAGAGCTATTAAATAGCGACGCGAAGGAATACGGCGGCAGTAATCAGGGCAATCTAGGTGGAGTGAAAGCAGTGCTAATTCCCTTCCATGGCCACCCCTATTCCCTGACCATCACTCTGCCACCTCTAGCTGCTGTGTTTCTCAAGCCCTCACAATGAGGCGAGATCGTAACGCCTGATATCATGGCCTAGCTCTCCCAGAGTGCCGTAAATCAATAACGCCGATACCAACCCTCAGCAACCGGGGCGAATATGCCCTGCTCAGCCCCCAGTTTGAAGTACCACGGACTGCCATAGCTATCAGCTATCTCAGTCAACTCTTTCAATCTTGGAGCAGCCGTATTCCGAAAGAAACTCATTCTTTCTTTCCGAGACTGCATTTGAGCAGCCTCTTGCCATAGGGCACGCCCAGCCAGAAAACCGGAAGCTCCCGCCTTACAGGCTATCCCCACCTGTTTCTTGAATGAATCAAAATCAACACCAGCACTAAGCAGCACCCAAGGCATTCTAGAAGCCTGATTCAATTCTTGGCACAACCGCAACTGCTCTCCTTCATTGTGTTCAATCTTAATATCCGCTGGAAATTCTGCCTTCAACACATCGATCGGCAAGGCAGTAATCTGCCGGGCGGTCTCGATTACCAGACCCGGTTTAATGTCACCAAATTTCTCTGAAGAGCCCCCGCTTTCCTCAATCGGATAGCTTACCGGCTCAACCACTAACACTATGTCCTCTTCGATACACTGGTCGGCTAGTCTTGCCACTAGATCGAGCTGTTTTGAGGCGACATCCTTTAGGTCTGGCCTGAAATAGATCAGAAGCTTGACCGCTGAAGCCCCCATTCTCTTTGCTTTCTTCACGTCCCAACCGGGCAAAAGTTCAGTAATTCTGGCCCCACTGTTTCCGGCATAGCCCGTCTTCTCCATGCTGACGAGAACCCCCTTAGGTCCGGGCAAGAGACCTGCAGCAATAGCCTGAGCGGCTCCATATTCAGGGTCGAGCAATATGGCACTGGCAAAAGGCGTTACCGCTTGCAAGAGGTCAAGCTTGAAATCAACTATGTCCTGATAACTCACCGCGGCAGGGTTCTTCCCATTCAAAGCCCGCTTAAGTGCCCCTCTATGGTCAATGGCACATATTGTCATCATGCCCTTGGAATCAGCCAATTGTTGAAGCCCTCTCAACTTGCCGATAGATATGTTTGTCACATCACCTCCTGACAGATCGTATCCTTTGTTTTACTTAGATGCGAGCTTCTTCATCTCTTCAAGTGCAAAGGCTGCGGCACCGAGCACCCCAGAATGTCGGCCCAGGCCGGCAGAAGCAAAACGCACAGCCTGGAAAGCCTCTTTGAATGCCCTCTCCCCCGCTACCTTAAAGGCTGGCTTGAGCAGTATATCACCGATATTTGATAAGCCACCACCAATCACTATCAACTCAGGATTGAATATGTTTATTAAATTGGCCAACCCTACACCTACGTAGTAGGCAGTCCGAGCAATCAGTTCTTTAGCGAGGTTATCACCTTGTTGGGCAGCACTGTGAATGGCCTCAGGCGTCACCTTTTCTATGTCTCGGTCGGCACATTCCAGAATAGACGTCCTCACTCCCCCTTCAATCCGCTTCCTTGCCTCCCTGGCCAAGGCTGTCCCCGACGCCAGTGTTTCCCAACAACCTCTGTTTCCACAGTTGCAGATAGGACCATTGGCATCAATTGTCATATGTCCAACCTCTCCAGCGGCACCAATGGCTCCGGTATAGATTTTCCCGTCAATGACAATGGCCCCACCGATGCCTGTGCTGAGAGTAACATAGATGAAGTTACGAACACCACGGCCGGCGCCAAAATAGAATTCTCCCAGGCCAGCAGCGTCGGCATCATTGATGAGAAAGGTTCTCTTGCCCAGCCTCTCCTGCATTATGTCTCTTAAGAGGACGTTCCGTAACCCCGGCAAATTCGGTGAGCTAAACAGAATGCCTGCTTCAGGATTAGAGATGCCAGCGGCTCCCATCCCTATGGCATAAATATCCGAAATGGCAACAACGGCCTGCTTCAAGGCACGATGCGCCGACTCCACAATAGACTGGATTATTGCGTCGCGCTCCTTTGTGGCAGGCGTCACACTTTCATCACTAGAGAGTATTTCGCCGTGAGAGTCAACCACCGCCGCCAGTATCTTACTGCCCCCAAGATCAATCCCCATAGCCAAGATTGTCATATCCTCAGGCATTTTTGGCCCTCCATCAGTACAGAAAATTCCATTTGGTTCGTAGTTTCTATTATCAACAAACATTGTTTGCTGCTATGCCCTATTGTATACTGATGTGACCAACCATTCCAAGATAACAACTCTACGATGGAGAATCAAAAGCAGGGCGAAATCGTCAACTTGTCCGTCTCATACTTGGGTAACCCTCACACGGATGAATCAGGATGAGCTTTCCTAGAGCAAGCGGTGTATTGTTGCACCCGACGTCGCTCCCGACCCGATTTGGAATAGGAGACCTGGGAAGCGGCGCTTATCAATTTGCCAATTTTTTGGCTAGCACAGGGCAGCGTCTCTGGCAGCTTCTACCTCTGGGCCCCGCAGGCTATGGCAATTCCCCTTACCAGTGTCTCTCGGTTTTCGCTGGAAACCCATTGCTAATAAGTCCGGAAAGATTGGTCGCAGATAAGTTACTGCAACGCGCCGACCTGGACGATGTGCCTTGCTTCTCCATGGACAGAGTCGACTATGGTGCAGTTCTCGAATTCAAAATGCCGCTCTTGAGAAAATCCTTCGAAACGTTCGAAAGAAGAGCCGCTCGACGCAAACGAAGGGCATTCGAAGCCTTCTGTCAAAAGAATACCGCCTGGCTCGAAACTTACTCACTGTTTATGGCATTGAAAGAGATTCACGGGTTGGCTGCCTGGAATACCTGGGAGGAAGACATCCGGACGCGTCACCCGAAGTCTCTGGAGCACTGGACCGACAAGCTGGACCGCGAAATCCGCTACCACAAATATCAGCAATACCAGTTTTTCAAACAATGGTCGGAGCTAAAGAAATACTGTAACGACCGTGAAATCAGATTCATCGGCGATGTCCCTATGTTTGTTGCTCTCGATAGCGTCGAGGTTTGGTCGCATCCCGAAATGTTCTATCTGGACGACAGCGGCAAACCGACAGTGGTGGCCGGGGTGCCCCCGGACTACTTCAGTAGAAGGGGACAACTATGGGGAAATCCTCTCTATCGTTGGGACGTAATGGCCAAGGATGGCTATGCGTGGTGGATTGAGCGGTTGCGGGCAGCACGCAACCTGGTGGACATTATCAGGCTGGACCATTTTCGCGGCTTCGAGAAATACTGGGAGGTTCCCGCAAAAGATGCGACGGCCATAACCGGCAGATGGGTTCCCGCACCAGGAGCCGGATTATTTGACACAGTACAAAAGGCCTTAGGCACTCTGCCTATAATCGCTGAAGACCTGGGGGTGATTACACCTGAGGTAGAAACCCTCAGGGAGCAATTCGGCTTCCCAGGTATGAGAGTTCTCCAGTTTGCATTCGGCAGTGACCTTAACACTGACGATTACAGACCTAGTAGTTATCCGCGAAACTGTGTCGTGTACACCGGCACTCATGACAATGATACCACTATTGGCTGGTTCAGAGGGGAAGACATCAAAGACAGCACCCAGACCAAAGAGGAGAGGCAAAAGGAGAAGCAGGCTGCCTTAGGCTACCTGGGCGCAGATGGTCACGAGATTAATTGGGATTTCATTCGTCTGGCCTTGATGTCTGCCGCAGATACTGCCATCATCCCCATGCAAGATATCCTGGGATTGGGCAGCGAAGCGAGGATGAATCTTCCAGGCAGAGCAAAAGGGAATTGGTCTTGGCGTTTTGCGCCCGATATGCTGACCAAAGGAATCGAAGGCAGGTTGAGGGAATTGACTGCACTCTCTGGCAGGTAGTTATAGCTTGGTGAGTTTGTGCTGGACATCCATCAGGTTGCGGGCACCGGACTGCCGTTGCGAGTGAGGTGAGCTTGACAGTAATAACCGTTGGTGTCGTGACTTGAGTGAATCCGGTATTATGTCAAATAGAATCATTGATTATTGTACTTGTTGATAGTATACTTTCATTAAACACAGAGGGGGAGGTATTCCATGAAACTGTCTTGTCTTCAAGAAAATCTGAATAAGGGCCTAAATACCGTAGGGAGAGCGGTAGCCACCAGGTCCACTTTACCTATCACCCAGAATATCCTTTTATCTGCCGAGCAATCGCGTCTCAAGTTGGCAGCCACCAACCTGGAAATGGCTATCACCTGCTGGGTCGGTGCCAAGGTGAAACAGAAGGGGGAAATAACTGTCCCAGCTCGGTTGCTCACCGACTTCGTTAATTCCCTGCCCAATGACTTAATTGAAGTCAATCTTCCTGCTAGCAGTCGCATTTTGGAACTGAAGAGCGGCCATTTTCAAGCGCATATTCATGGCATTAATGCCGCAGACTTTCCACCTATCCCTCAGATAAGCGATGGCATAACTACCACCATTGAAGCAGCTGCCCTCAGGGAAGGAATTACACAGGTTGCGTTTGCTGCTGCCACTGAGGAATCCCGCCCTGTGTTAACCGGAATTAACACTGAGTTCGATGGCGACCAGCTTAACCTGGTCGCTGCCGATGGCTTCAGGTTAGCTGTCCACAAGGCAACTCTTAGCTCGCGAGTCAAGGAGAAGACTACGGTTATAATCCCGGCGAGAACCCTCAGTGAATTAGGTCGCCTTCTCGGCGAACAGGAGGAACCTGTAGAAATCACCGTAAACGAAAAAAAGAGCCAGGTCCTCTTCCGCCTCAAGGACGCAGAGATAGTCTCCCAGCTTATTCAGGGTTCCTTCCCCAACTATTCACAGGTTATTCCTCAAAGCTATACCACGCGGGCCGTAGTGGACATCAGTGAATTTCTTCGAGTTACTAAAATGTCCTCCATATTTGCTCGCGATGCCAGTGGCATAGCTCGCCTGGTCATTACCCCGGGTACTGAACTTACTCCGGGGAAAGTAACTGTTTCTGCTCAAGCCGAAGAGGTTGGAGACAATGTTGGTGAAATCGACGCTCTCACCGACGGAGAAGAGGCGAAAATCGCCTTCAATGTAAAATATCTTTCCGATGTCCTGTCTGTCCTTCCTCAAGCCCAGATCGCCCTGGAACTCACCACTCCCTCCAGCCCGGGAACAATCCGCCCTATAGGCGTGGACAATTATGTTCACGTGGTAATGCCGATGTTCGTTCAATGGTGACAAGCTAGCGAATTCTGACTCCTTAGCTCCCGCGCATATCTTGGATACTGTAACCTATTGATAATTTTGTCGCTACTGATACAATAGCATTTTCACGCTCACGTCCATGAGAACAATTGGCGTTTTTCTACTTGCGGTGGCCTTAATTGCCAGCACGGTAGACTATGGTGGTCGTGAATCTCATACGCTGACTATTGCCAGCACCGCCGGAGGCGCGGTAGTCGCTCCTGGAGAGGGGACTTTCACCTATTATGAGGGAACGGTGGTTCACCTAGTAGCTGGCATTGAGGTGGGATATCGCTTTGTCAACTGGACCAGCGATGTGGGTACCGTCGCCAATGTTAATGATGCCAAAACCACCATCATCATAGACGACAACTGCTCTATGACCGCCAACTTCGAGCCAGTCAATTTTATGGTCGCCGCAGGCTATTATCACACGGTGGGGGTTGGCTCCAATGGCGCCGTGGTCGCCGTGGGGAACTGGTACGCATACGAGCCCTACTATGGCCAGTGCGATGTCGGGAACTGGTCGAGTATCGTCCAGGTCAGTGCGGGTTACTATCATACAGTGGGGCTTAGGTCCGACGGTACCGTGGTCGCCGTGGGTTACAACCGCCACGGGCAGTGCAATGTCGGGGACTGGTCGAATATCGCCCAGGTCAGTGCGGGTCGCTATCATACAGTGGGGCTTAGGTCCGACGGTACCGTGGTCGCCGTAGGATGGAACGCCAATGGGCAGTGCGATGTTGGCGACTGGACGGACATCGTCCAGATTAGCGCGGGTTACTATCACACAGTGGGGCTTAGGTCCGACGGTACCGTCGTCGCCGTAGGAGACAACAGCAAAGGGCAGTGCGACGTCGGCGGCTGGACGGACATCATCCAAGTTAGTGCAGGCGACAGGCACACCGCGGGGCTCAAGGAAGGCGGCAGCGTAGTCGCCGTGGGATACAACGACGTCGGGCAGTGCAACGTCCGCAGCTGGAGGAACATCATTCACGTCGCCGCAGGCGGCAGGCACACGGTAGGACTTCATTCGGACGGCAGCGTGGTTGCCGTGGGCTCGAACTGGATGGGACAGGGCAATGTCGGCAACTGGTTCAACACCATCCAGATCGCCGCTGGCAACTCCCACACGGTGGGGCTTCGGTCCGACGGCACCGTGGTTGCCGTGGGATGGAACGACTTCGAGCAGTGTGCGGTCGGCAGCTGGGACCTGAATTGAACTTCCCCTATAATTCAACAAACCGTCTAACCGTTCGTTCTACCAGTTGCGTCATTGACAACGCATACCCTTTCCCTTCAATACAGGTATACCTACAGTGGAACAGTGATGCCCATGTTTGTCCAGTGGTAAGTCGTCTAACATTCGACCAAGAACTCTGGAGAAGCAAAAGACGAATAAACTTCGAGAACAACTGAGCTAAGGCAAGCCCACAAATACTATCACCAAGCCTGCGACTATCATTGCAGCACCCAAGGCCAACAAACCAAACAATAGCTTTCTATTCATAACTAGAATCCTTCTTAGGCATGTGTCTCGTATAATACTAGAACCCCAAACAAAAGGGAAGGATTGGCGCTGTACTCAATGGCCAAGCACTATGCATAGAAGGTCAGGGAGCGTTATTCTCCGACCGGCAGAGTGAATGAAAAACGGCTTCCCTCCCCTAGCTTACTCTGAACAGTGATTGTTCCACCATGGGCTTCTATCAGACGCTTGGCAATCGTGAGTCCCAAACCACTCCCCCCGGTGGCTCTGGCACGAGACTTGTCCACTCTATAGAAACGCTCGAAGATATGAGGTAAATCCTCAGCAGGAATGCCTTCGCCTGTATCAGATACGCTGACTTCTACCAACTTGCCTTTTTCGCTAGCAGTCACGTTAATAGTGCCTCCCCTAGGAGTGTGAGCCACTGCATTTTCAAGAATGTTATGTAGCACCTGGTTGACACGCTGCCAGTCAATGTTAACCGGCGGCAGATTATCAGGCACATCAAGAGATAGCGATATCTCCCCTGCTATCAATTGGGGCTGCCACGGACCCACCACCTGCCTAACCAAGTTGGCGACATCTTCCGCCTGGTAAACCAGCTTCAGTTCGCCAGCTTCAGCGAGACTTAGCTCCTGGAGTTCGTTGACCAATCGTGAAAGCAGAGCCGCCTCTTCGCTGAGGGAGCGAATGGCAGCGGCATCTGGCTCTATCATTCCATCGCGAATTGCCTCCAGATAGCCCTGAATATTGGAAAGGGGAGTCCTCAATTCATGAGCAACATCGGCGACCATATTTCGTCGTAACTGCTCGGCGTACTCCAGGTCAGCCGCCATGGAGTTAAAGGCTTGAGCCAGTGCTGCGACTTCGCCTTCGCCCTGTAATCGAACCCTCTGCGATAAGTCTCCGTGACCCAATCGTCTGGCAGCCCTGGCCAATGCACCGACGGGTGACGTCATCCTCCGCGATAGGACAAGGGTCAATAACAAAGCAATGCCAATTGCCAGAGAACCTCCCAAGAGAAGAGACCGATTTATTGACGCAGAGAGTCTCAGAAATGGGGCAACATATGGCTCTGCGGCAGGGTCAGAGCTGATATATACTTTTCCCAGAAACTCTGCACCCAGGAACATCTCCAGAGGATCGCTCGATGAGTCAGTGTAGTTCGTTCCTACAGGAAATTCATCTTTTGAATCACCTACTACCGTCCCATTGGCACCGACCAATATAATACGCGTCCCCGAGACATGCGCTGTATCGTCCACCACAGACTGGACATCCTCCCAGCTCCGTTTGTCCCAATAGTGGAGATATAGCCTCGACCGTATTTGATCGGAACGATATTGCGCAATCATCGTCTTATAATCTTCTATTTCGACGGAGATGCGTTCACTCACAAAGAAGTATATGGTGACGACGGTCACCAATATTATCACTGCGAAAGTTAATGCGAGACGAAACCACAACCGATGTATCACTGTTCCCCTCCGACAAACTTGTAACCGATTCCGTATACTGTCTTTATGTACCTGGGGTGGCTGGGGTCTGGCTCCACTTTTCGGCGTAGATTCAGTATATGAACATCAATGGTACGGTCAAAACCCTCAAAATCGTAGCCCAGAGCCTCTTCAATGAGGCTTGTTCGGCTATGGACTCTACCCGGTTCTTTGGCCAGAATTCCTAACAACTTGAATTCGACACTGGTCAAATTCAACGGCCTGCCACCAAACCAGGCCTCGTGTGTCGCAAAATTCATGATGAGTTTGCCACTCTTAATCTCCTCAGGACCGCGCTCCCCAGGGAGACGTCTCAGCACCGCCCGTACTCGAGCCGCCAGTTCCTTTGGACTAAAAGGCTTGGTCACGTAGTCGTCGGCACCCAAGTTCAAGCCTGTCAGCTTGTCCTGGTCAGTAGTTCGGGCAGTCAGCATAATAATTGGCACGTCGGATTCACGTCTCAAGGTACGACAGACCTCAAGTCCATCAATATCAGGCAGCATAAGGTCAAGAACGATCAAGTCCGGATAACCCTCACGAGCTAAACGTAGAGCTTCAACACCATTATAAGCAGTCAAAACCTGGTAGCCGTCGCGATCCAAGTAGAGTTTGACTAATTCCACAGTCTTCACATCGTCATCGACTACCAAAACTTTCTTGTCTGCCATCCCTAGCCTCCTGGCGATTCTCCAAGTCCCTCTAATTTTATACCAGAAATGTTAAGAAGTTAACACACAGGACTTATTTCACAATGCTGTTGATGCTCACCATTTCGACATTGACATGACTATATGGGGGGACTATAATCCATTTCTGAAACAGAATACAGGACACGAAAATGGAACCATCCCGCGCCCTCGACTACAAAAGGCAACAGATTGCTGCTTTTTCTGAATTGCTGTGGGGCTTGCTTTAGTGGAGGTGCTTCACTCAAGTATTCATGCCTCACGCCTCGGGGGGCGTGGGGTTTTGTCTATCTGTCACCTAAGAGAAAACTCTCCTGGTAGGCTGTCATTCGAAGTACTGTAATCAGACTGGAGAGACAACTACAGGGAATCTCACGGGGGAAGAAAGACTTGGAATGGCAAGGGAACTTGTAGGAAGCGAAAGGAAAAACTCGACAATGAAGAGATTACAGAAACTGCGAAAATCTATCGCCGAGAAGGCACTGGATGCCCTGTTGATCTCCCAACCAGAGAATCTTCGCTACCTTTCCGGGTTTACCGGCTCCGGATGGCTACTCATTTCAGGACGGAATGCTATTTTGGTCCTTGACTTTCTCTATGTGGAGCAGGCTAAGGGGGAGTCACCAGGCTTTGAGATTATGCAGATTAAACAAGACTTACATGAGTGGCTTCCTGGACTGGTCTCCGATTTGGGGTGCCACAAATCAGGCTTCGAGGCAAATCTTATTTCCCATGACGCTTATCAGAAGCTTGCCGAGGCAATAAGGTCCAAGCAAGTTAATCTTGAGCTTGTTCCTACCACCGGCATAATAGAACGCCTTCGCTCTATAAAAGAGCCAGAAGAACTAGTGTTTATCACAAAAGCCGTAGAGCTAGCTGATGCTGCTTTTGAACAGTCAAAGGGTATAATCCGCCCCGGTGTCACGGAAAAGGAGGCAGCCTGGCACATAGAGAAGACCCTTCGCGAGAACGGCAGTGAAGGAGTACCCTTTGAAGTGATTGTAGCTTCAGGTCCGAATTCAGCTTTGCCTCACGCTCGACCTACAGACAAGACAATTCGCTCTGGCGAACCAGTAATAATCGATATGGGAGCGAGAGTCGGTGGCTATTGCAGCGACCTCAGCCGCACTTTGTTCCTGGGCAGACCAGACAAAACCTTCCAGAAAGTTTATGATACAGTCCTGAAAGCACAGGCCATTGCTATAGAGGGGACCAAATCAGAGATGACCGCTTCAGAGGCGGACCAATTGGCCCGAAGGGTCATTGAGCAAGCTGGCTACGGAGATGCCTTTGGACACGGCCTAGGTCATGGTGTTGGGCTAGCCGTGCACGAATATCCCAGGCTTGGTGTCCGTTCTTCTGATTCACTTGCAGACGGCATGGTGTTCACCGCAGAGCCCGGAATTTACCTTGCTGGACAGGGCGGTGTTAGAATTGAAGACATGGTGGTTCTGGAAAATGGCAAGGCCAGAGTGCTCACCAAGGCAGACAGGGATTTGTCAGTCTGAGCCCTGTGGGCGAAAAATCTCGCATAGACCCTTCGCTTTGCTCAGAGTGACAATTCAACGTCAATTGACCAGGAGGTTACTAGATGATTGATGCCGGAGAACTGAGAAAGGGAGTCGTCATAGAGCTAGACGGTGAAATATACCAGGTCTTGGAATACCAACACTCTAAGATGCAGCAACGGCAGCCAGTGGTTAAGCTGAAGCTTCGTGGTGTTCGCACTGGGAATTTCGTGGAGAGAAACTTTCAGTCAGGGGACAAAGTTGCAGCAGTATTCCTGGAGCATCGCCCCGTCCAGTACCTTTACAGCGACGGCCACCTCTATAACTTCATGGACAACGAAACCTACGAACAGATTGTGTTGACCTCCGCTCAGGTAGGAGATGACACAAGATTCCTAAGAGAGGGACTGGTCCTGGAGATATTGACCTGCAAGGGGAACACAGTAGCCGTGGAGCTACCTGCTTCGGTAGAGCTTCGGGTTATAGAAACAGAGCCTGGTTTCAAGGGAGACAGGGCTACAGCGGGCACTAAGCCCGCTAAGCTAGAAACAGGAGTAAGTATCCAGGTTCCTCTTTTCATTAACACAGGCGACATCATCAAGATCAATACACGCACGGGGGCATACTCGGAGAAGGTTAGCTGAGACTCAAGGAAGCTAATTGATAAGAGCGGATTTACATATCCACACGTGCTATTCTATAGACTGTCTCACACCTCTGGAGAAAATAGTCACGCGTTGCGTTGAGCTGGGCATAAACTGTGTTGCTGTAGCCGATCACAACACTATTGCCGGTGCGTTAAAGCTAACGGAAATTGCGCCATTCAAGGTAATCGTTGCTGAGGAGATGACGACGACCGCAGGCGAAATAATGGGGCTCTTTCTTAGTGAAGGGATTTGTCCGGGGTTGTCTCCTCAGGAGGCAATATCGCGAATCCACAACCAAGGCGGTCTGGCCGCAATTCCCCACCCATTTGGGAGGTCTCTGCCCTGGCACGCTAACGTGCTAACTTCGGCGGAAATCTTATCCCAGGTCGATATTATTGAAGCCTTCAATTCGCGCACCCCTTTCTCCGGTAGCATCCGCAGAGCAGGGAGGCTGGCAAAAGAACACGGAAAAGCTGCCAGTGCCGGCAGCGATGCCCATACTTTAGGCGAAATTGGTCGAGCTTATGTCGAGATGCCCGAATTTGACGGCCCCGGGGATTTCTTGAATTCTCTGGCTCAGGGCCAAATATTCGGGCGGCAATCTAGCTGTTTGCCTCACCTGGCAAGCACATGGGCCAAGATAAAGAATCGTACGGTTGGGGGTCCTCCCAAGGCTCAACTGTGAACGCTACGAGATGACCTCGTTCGCAATGACAAAAGGCACACGGGTCAGAACGCTGCGAGTGAAGCAAGGAAGACCAACGGGTGTTGAACATCGGCTGGTTTTCGACGGGAAGAGATGAAGCTGCCCGACAGCTTCTGCAGACCGTGCAGGATAGTATACGCAGCGGCGATATCAACGGAAGAATCAGCTTCGTCTTTAGCAACCGAGAGCCCGGCGAGACAAACGAAGGCGACATGTTCTTTGAGCTTGTTCGGAGCCACAGAATTCCCCTCGTTTGTTCATCTCACAAAAAGTTCAAGCAGGTGGCCTGGCTATCGCTTTCAATGCCAATGAATACGCCCTGAAATACGCCACCATGAGTCTGGCATCGGTCAGGCTAGATGATTTATGGATGGTTCTGTCAGCCTGGGAGAAATGCGCCCGCCCGGTTGCTGAAAGAGCGGTCAGAGAGAGACAGAAAGCTGGCGGGACAGCGAATAAAGAATGGTTCCACTGGCTCGACGGAATCAGGGACATGGCCCCCGTTTTGGATATCCCTAAGGAGATACGCTGTTTGGTTAGAGAGGGGGCTGCCGAACCAGGCTAACGTAGCCTGCTTAGTCTCGCTTTCCGGTCTCGCGGAAGATCCACACGAAAGCGACAATGGCAATTATGGAGACCAGCATGATGACAATTAAGCCTCCTTTGTCCAATCCGCCGAGTGCTCCACCGGCAGTATAAATAACAGCACCTGCTTCCATCCAGTCTGCCATCCCAGCCATCACACTATCAATTGATTAAAGCTAGCGCTTCTCAGCTTTTACAGGCGGTACTCATCGGGCGGGTCGACCTGCCCGAGACTTTCGGTATTGTTGGCGGCAGTGTTTCTATTCTACTTCTTGACGGGCTTGCTCAGTATCTCGTCTACGATGCCGTATTCCACTGCTTGTTCAGCGTTCAGATAAAAGTCCCTATCAGTGTCGTGGGCAATCTTCTCCACCGGTTGTCCGGTGTGCTTAGCTATGATGTTTCGTATCATTTCCTGCATCCTCATTATTTCCCTGGCGGCAATTTCGATGTCAGCCGCCTGCCCTTGAGCACCGCCGACCGCTTGATGCAGATGTATCGTGGCATTGGGCAAAGCATACCTCTTGCCTTTGGTGCCGGCACAAAGAAGCACGGTACCCATGCTAGCTGCCAGACCAACACAGATGGTGGATATCGGGCAGCGAAGAATCTGCATGGTGTCGTAAATAGCTAAGCCAGCGCTGATAATGCCACCGGGACAATGAACATAAAGGTTTACGTCCTTTTCCGGGTCCTCCCTTTCCAGGTAGAGAAGCTGGGCAATAATAAGATTGGCTACCTGGTCATTGATCGGTGTGCCCAGAAAAACGATTCTCTCCCTGAGCAGGAGAGAATATATGTCGAAAACACGCTCACCTCGGGCACTCGTTTCGGTTACCGTAGGAATTATCACTTGACATTTTGTTTCCATCATTCCCCCTTTGTCATATTTTTGGTATTGCCACCGGCTATTTCCAATAATCGGTCCATCGTCTTTTGAGTACGCAGTGATTGTTCAATTGATTGCCTAAACTGAGGCAGCGAGAACAGCTGCCTTGCTTTCTCCTTGTCTCCAGCATCATTGGCAATCTCGTCTATCTTATTATCCACCTCTGAGGCACTAATTTCAATCTTTTCCTCTCCGGCTAATCTCCCTAACACAAGACCTTGAATAAGACGCTTCTTTGCTATAGGACGCAGCTGTTGTTTGATTTCCTCCTCCGTTTTATTACCTCTCTTCACGTAATCGCCTATTTCTTTGAAACCCAGGCGCTGTGCCTCGCTTCTCAGCAGTCCATAGATTTCCTCATCCTCCAGAACGGGGGGATATTTTACCTCGCTCATTTCCACCAGAGCGTCAAGCGCTTTTTGCTTCAACTCCGCACGATTCCTGGCCTCAGCCCTGCTTCTTAAACCGTCAGTCAGGTTCTGTTTCATGTCTTCCAGATTGTCGTAGCCCCCACCCTTAGCCAATTCATCGTTAAGCTCCGGCAACTGTTTCTCTTTTACTTCGGTAACAGTGACTTTGAACGTGCCTTCCTTGCCACGCATTTCCTTAATGGGATAGTCATCGGGAATGCTTAAGTTGAAGGTCTTCTCATTATTCTTCTCAGAGCCCTGCAAACAGGAGGCGAATCCCGGCACAGGTGAACGTGAGTCCTTATCCATCTCGTATAATATGTCTTTGTGATCCAACCAGGGTTTCCCGTCCATACTGGCCTGGACATTCATGGTAACTAAATCATCTAGCTCAGCCGGACGGTCTGCAGGAACCCACGCTCCTTGCCTCTGCCGCACCTCTTCCATCGCAGCGGCAATTTCTTTGTCGGTGACTTCTATCTCCGGGCTGGCATCAAGCTTTATGCCATGGTAATCGCCAAGCTTCACTTCCGGTTTCAGAGACACTGTGGCTTTGAAGGTCAGAGGCTCAGTTTGAGTAATCTCCAGTTCTGGTTCAGCGATGGGTTCAAGTTCTTGGGATTTTATCGCCTGCTTGTAGAGTTCCGGTATAAGATGCTCCAATGCCTCTTCCAACAAGCTCTTCTTCCCTATATGCCGTTCTAGAATAGCTCTCGATGCTTTGCCTTTGCGAAAACCAGGTATGGACACCTCCTTGACCAAATGACGATAAGCTTCGTCCACCGCCTTATCTAGCTCATTGGCTTCAGCCTCTATATTGAGAGCTATCCGGCAACTTTCCAAATTTTCCGTGCTTACTTTCATCGCCGATTCGTCGTCACTGTGAGCGAATAACCTCCCGCTTTAGCTTAAGGTTGAGCTCATCAAGCTGATGCTTGTCAACATAAGAAGGGCTATCTAACATCACATCGACAGCATTCTGATTTTTGGGGAAAGCAATAACCTCCCTTATACTCCGCTCGCCAGCCAGTAACATCACTAAACGGTCCAGACCTATGGCAATACCGCCATGCGGGGGTGCTCCATACTCCAGTGCCTCTAAGAAACCTCCAAACCGGCTTTCCGTTTCTTCCTTACTGTAACCCAGGAGGCTAAACACTCTTTCCTGAAACTGACGATTATGAATTCTAATGCTGCCGCTGCCAAGTTCGTACCCGTTGCACACAACATCATAATGTTGACCATGAACCCTGGCTGGTTCGCTGTCAAGGAGTGCGACATCTTCCCATCGAGGAGCCGTAAATGGATGGTGCATGGGTTCCCAACGGTTCTCAGCTTCGTTCCATTCCAGAAAAGGGAAATCGACTACAAAGGCAAAAGCCAGGAGGTTAGCATCAGTTAGATTGAGTCGCTGTGCCATCCGGCGGCGTAGCTCATCCAGTGTCTTGTTGATTACCGTCGGCTTGTCCGCCACGATAAGCAAAAGGTCACCGGGCTTTGCCTGAAATCTATCGGCTATCTCTTCCAGTTGGTGAAGACCCAGGTATTTAGCAGCAGCCGATTTTACCGTATCCAGAGTTATTGCCTCCCCCGTAAATGCCATGGTCATCAAACCCCGGGCACCACAACTTTTTGCTAGATCTGTCAATTCCTCAAGTTGATGCCGTGTATAGTGACCACAGCCGGGCACGCATATCCCTTTCACCTTGCCATTGTTGTCGAGGGCTGAGCGGAAGACCTGGAAGTCGGTGTTAGCGGCGATATCCGATATATCCTTGATCTCTAAGCCAAACCTGATGTCCGGTTTATCTGTGCCATACTTCTCCATCGCTTCTCTATACGAAAGGCGTGGGAAGGGCTGCACCAATCGCATATCAGGTTTGACAGCCTTCACGAGCGACGTAAAAAGTTCTTCCATGAGTTCCAGAATGTCCTGCATCTGAACGAAGCTCATCTCCAGGTCAAGCTGGGTGAACTCAGGCTGCCGATCTGCTCGCAGGTCTTCGTCCCTGAAGCAACGAGCTATCTGAAAGTACTTGTCAAACCCGGCTACCATGAGCAGTTGTTTCAGTTGCTGTGGGGACTGAGGCAGAGCATAGAACTTGCCAGGATTGATGCGGCTGGGCACAAGGTAATCGCGGGCTCCCTCCGGCGTGCTCTTGATCAAAATAGGTGTCTCAATTTCCACAAATCCTTTGGCGTCGAGCAGATCACGAATAAACTTTGTCACCCTGTAGCGTAGAATAAGATTATCCTTCAGTCTGGGTCTTCTCAAGTACAGGTAGCGATTCTTGAGGCAAAGTGATTCTTCGACTTCCTCATCTTCAGTTATGTAGAATGGCGGTGTTTTCGACGGATTAAGGATGAGGATCTCCTTGGCCACAACTTCAATATCCCCCGTAGCCAATTTGGGATTCTCTGTCCCTTTCGGGCGGGTGGCAACTTCCCCGGTGACTTGAATTACGTACTCACTGCGGAGCGAACCAGCTACCTCATATGCTTCTTCCAATACCTGGGGATTGAACACGACCTGAACTATCCCTTCTCTATCACGCAGGTCGATGAATACCTTCCCACCGTGGTCGCGCCGACGGTGCACCCAGCCAGCTAAAGTTACCTTCTGTCCGGCATGTTTCCCCCTCAGTTCTCCGCAGTTATGGCTTTTGAGCAAAGATAGTCTCCTGTTCTGAAGTTGCCATTATAGCCTATAAAAGGGGGGCTTTCAATTCAGGGAATTGAGACTCCCGCACCCGCTAATGGCACCAAATTTCCGTCATGTGCACTCTGTTGGGTCCCTCGGGACTTTGCGAGAGATAACCGGCATATCTATGTCGCATAAACCAATTGTAATCCTGACACCTGAAATGAGCGATGGCGGTTAGTCGTCCTGCTTCAACATTTTTATGATATGTTTGGCAAGATTATCATTGATCTCATTATGTCTGGGAACATGTTGGGCAATTTTCGTTCTGGGATTCTAATACCAGTCGTGTCTTCTTCCACGCCTGATAAGAATGAAACCCATCTCTTCCAGTTGCCTTAGCAGTTCCTTCCTTCATGCTATTTCCAGTTCGGCAACCTTGCGAACATACGGAATAGCACCACTGCCTAGATCGTCATGAATATCTTTGAGGTTTTCCTTCAATTCCTCCAGGGACTTCCCTTGCGTCATGTAGTCAGGATATTCCTCCAAATAGCCGAGCCACACATCATCATCTTGCCAGTACACAAATCTTGCGGTACTCATACTCTCGTCTCTGATTTCCTTCCGGTCAATTATATCATTTCTTCTTGCCCAAGGTTCTGAATCAGCACTAATTTCGAATTGTGCTATTTATCGAAGCATCCGACTAAGACGTTACCGTTTCGTTAGTTCCCGAAGTACGGCCAATACGTCCCCCCGAGGCACGTCACTGCGGATCACTGCTTTGCCGATATCCTCCAGCAGCACCCAGTGAATTGCCTTTCCCTTCACTTTCTTGTCCACCTCCATAGCCGTGGTTATCGCGACGAGGCCTAACTCGCGCCCGCTACCCTTCTTGCCACGCCTCCGATCCACAGTTTCTGCCCGCAGTGATATGGGCAGACCCAGTCTCTGTAATAGCGCTTGCTGGCGCTCCACTGCCTCCGAAGGCAAGAGACCTAACCGCTGACTGAGCCTGGCGGCGCCCATCATGCCAATGGCTACCGCTTCACCATGAAGAAATCGCCTGTACTGAGTAGCCGTCTCCAGACCGTGACCGATGGTATGTCCGTAATTCAAGATGGTACGTTTCCCTATTCTTTCTTTTTCATCCTGGCTGACGACTCGAGCTTTGATAGCAGCGCTACGGGCAATAGCTCGGGTAAGCAAGTGCGGTTCTAGCTTTGTGAGCTTGCTAACATTGTTTTCCAGGAACTCGAACAATTCCTTATCCAAAATCAAACCGTACTTGATAACTTCAGCCCAGCCTGAGGTCAGTTCACGCTCAGGCAAAGTGGTGAGAGTCTCACAGTCAGACAAAACCAGGTTAGGCTGATAGAAGGCACCAATAAGGTTCTTCCCTTCCGGATGGTTAACCCCAACCTTACCCCCGATGCCAGCATCGACCATCGCTACCAAACTGGTCGGCACCTGTACCCAGGGCATACCTCGCAAGAAGGTGGCCGCCACAAAGCCGGCCAGGTCGCCGACCATTCCCCCGCCCAGGGCGACGATGATATCATCCCGCTCCGTTCGATACTTGACAAGGAAATCATAGATTTTCACAGCGGAGCTCACACTTTTTGTCTCTTCGCCCGGCGGCACTACAAAAGAATTAGCACCAAAACCGGCATCCTTGAGAACTTGCTCAACCTTGCTGCCGTAAAGTGAGAAGACATTCCCATCGCTAATCACGGTGGCAGTGCCCGACAAAGCAGCTTGCTTCATCTTCTCACCCAGTTTGTCTAGTAGCCCATAGCCAACGTAGATGGGATAAGTTTCAGTCTCAGTCTCCACCACGCAGGCGGCGTCATCTCCAGCATTTAGCTCCCGGGACGATTTCCTCTCCCCTGGCGGGAGATGAGTAAGGTGAGGGTGAGGGTGAGGGTGAGCGCGACCAAGCAATCTCCAGGCCCTTATCACCTCTTTTGCTACTTCACTGATGCTTAAACCGTCAGTATGGATTGTCCAATCCGCTTTAGCATAGTAAGGCTGCCGCGAGGCTTTAAGCTGCCTGATGCGTTCCAAAGGGTTATCGGTAGCTAAAAGTGGACGCACCTCGGTCTCAGGATCACAGGCACCCTCAGAGAATAAGCGCTCGTAGATTGTCTCAGGTTTAGCCTCCAGGCAAACGATTAACCCATTCTTGGCAAGCAATTCATAGTTTCGTGGGTCAACTATGGCACCGCCACCAATAGCTATGACTGTTTGCCTTCGCTGGCAAGCCTTTCTAATCGTCTCGCGTTCCAGTTCCCGAAACCTGCCCTCCCCATCCTCACGAAAAACTGCAGCGATAGGCTTGCCGACTTGTTCAACTATCTCGTCATCCGTATCCAGGAAACCCCAATCCAATCTCCGGGCTACTTCTTTAGACACCAGAGATTTGCCGGCGCCTGAGAAACCGGTGACAACGAGATTGATTATTCGCCTGTTCACTTTCATGGACTATGCTTGTCAGTATATTGAAAAACCCGGATTAGAGCAATAATTGTCTTCTGCGGGACATCACCTGTGCGGGGATATGAGTTTCCTATTGACAAATTCCCGGAGACACGTTATGATAGAAGTTCACAGTAGTTGCAGCCAGGAGCAACCACTGTTTCTCCGCACAGAAGAGTGGCGTTTATGTTCGTGAGGCTGCCCTCGTGGATTAGTATCGCAGAGGTGCCGGGCGTCGGTCTCCGAGGTTCACCTGCTTTCTTAGAGCCGCGGGCACACTGCGAAAAAAACTGGAAAGAATTGCTTGTTTATGGCCCCACTTAACAGGATCTTAATATAAGTAGGGTATTCTTAAATATAAACAAATAAGAAAAGGGGAGGTGATGCCTATTGATCGAGAATCTAGAAAACCAAATTGTTGCCTGAAGAAATTTAGTAAAGGAGGTTCGAATGAGTAACAAATTTCCAAAAATGGGCTGGATAATTATGGTTGCCTTGTTATCCCTTTCCCTTGCCATATTGCCAGCTTGCGGCGGCGGCGGCGGTGGAGGTGGGATACCATACAAGAACGCTGGTATCTTTGTCCAACAGACCATTGGAGGGGTGGACTCCCTCGATCCAGCTTGGGCCTACGACACCGCTAGCGGTGAACAACTCTACTATATATATGAGGGGCTCGTAGGTTATGACGGCACTAGCACCGACACGTTTGTGGGGCTTGTGGCCGACAGCTGGAGTGCTGCCCCCAATAGCTCCCAGATAACTTTCCACATCCGTCCGGGCGTCAAATTTTCAAACGGCGACAATTTGACGGCTGAAGATGTCGAATACAGCTTCGAACGGCACTTGGTGACGGACCCATATGATGGTGGTGGGCCAGTCTGGATGCTTTATTACCCCCTGCTGGATGTCTATGACAGTTCAGAGGTTACTGCCGAGCAAATCGAGAACGCAGTGGAGGTTGTTAACAGCACTTACGTTAGGTTTAACTTTGTCCGCGCCTTCCCAATGACGACCTTCCTCCAAATCCTGTGCGGCTCCTGGGGCTCGGTTATCGATAAGGACTGGGCTATCCTTCAAGGTGACTGGGATGATACTTGGGGCAACTGGACGAACTGGAACAACCCGGCGCATGAGGACCTAATACTCAACGATAAGGCCATGGGTTCCGGACCCTGGGCACTGGATGTCTGGACCCCACCCGGCGAGATCAAACTGGTGAGAAACACGAACTACTGGAAGGGGAATGCCACTATCCCCTTTGATAGGATCATCACCAAGTTCGTCCAAGAATGGGCTAGCCGAAAACTAGCATTACTGGCTGGAGATGCCGATTTGGTCTATTGTCCGCGGACGAACATGAATGAACTCTTAAATGTTACAGGTGTCAATGCCATCTCGTCCCTGCCTGAGCTTACTATCGATTCATTCTTCTTTAATATGGCTATCGTAAGCAACAGCACTTATATCGGCAGCGGCGCACTTGATGGTAATGGCATCCCACCGAACTTCTTCACTGACATAAACGTACGCAAGGGCTTTAGCTATGCCTTTAACTGGGCCACCTACATCGCCGACGCCATGCAGGGCGAGGCTGCACAGAGAGGCTCACCAATCGTTTCGGGACTCCCGTACTTCAATGCCTCTTCTCCGATGTACAGCTTCTGTTCGACCTTGGCTACGTCGTACCTGCAGGCTGCTTGGAACGGCACACTCTGGACAAATGGGTGCAAGTTCACCTTAATCTACAACACGGGTAACCTGGTGCGTAAGACTGCCTGCGAGATTCTAGCTAACAATCTATTCGCTATCAATCCTAAGATTCAGGTCAGCGTCCTGGCGAAGGCATGGACAAGTACATTGGCAATGATAAGAACCAGGACAATGCCTATGTTCCAGATAGGCTGGCTGCCCGACTATGCCGACCCCGACAATTTCGTGTATCCTTTTATGCATAGCACAGGCACTTTCGCCAAATACCAATCCTACAACAGTACCCTCGTTGACTCTCTCATTGAAGAGGGTGCAGTTTCCATCAATGCCACGAGGCGGGCAGAAATCTATGGCGAGCTACAGCAGATCTACTACACCGATGCTCCCGGTATCATGCTCGTCCAGCCGCTGGGCAGACGCTTCTTCACCACGTATATACATGGCTTCGAGTTTAACCCGACAACATGTGGTCAGGCTGGCAGTCTGTACTACATGACCAAGTCGAATCCGTAGCAGGAGCCAGTCTGGACATTGCGTCCGATGGGCGCAAAGTCAAGAGACCCCCGCCCGCAAGCGGGGGTCTCTTGACTTTTTCGAAGGGACTGTGGTATAAAGGGGGCGCTTTGGGACTGAGAGCTTACATAGTCCGCCGGGTTCTTCTTCTTATCCCGGTCCTTGTGGGAGTGACCTTGTTTATCTTCGGCATCACCATGTTGTTCTCCCCCTTGGAGCGTGCAACTCTTTATGTCACTAACATAAGGCAGCTCGATAACCTACCGGCTGTGATCGAGAAGTATGGTCTTGATAGACCATTCGTCATACAATATGGTACTTGGTTGGGCCAAGTCCTGAGGGGCAATCTGGGTTGGTCACAAGTGATCTCGATGCGCGTTGGCGAGGCTCTCATACGTTCTATCCCTGCTACGCTGGAATTGGCCATATTCGCGGTGCCAATCATCATTTTGACTGGCATTTTCTTCGGTACTAGAGCTGCCGCGCACAAAGACAAACCCTTTGACCATGCTACACGGGTGGTGGCCATCATGGGATGGTCACTGCCCAGCTTCTGGTTGGGGCTAATTCTGCTGATGATCTTCTACGGCTATTTCCGCGGTCTTCTACCGCCGGGCCGGCTCAGTATTACGGCGGGTATTCTGGTCGACTCCGCCGGGTTCATCCGTTACACTCATCTCAACACTATTGACGCGATCCTGAACCTTAACGGGACAGTCCTTCTGGATGCGCTAAGACATCTTATCTTGCCGGTGGCCACCATTTCTGTGATCAACGTGGCCTTTATCATGAGGCTGATGCGCTCCAGCATGCTGGAGTCTCTGGGCAAGGGATATATTCTCACCGCCAGGGCCAAAGGGCTTGCTGAAAGGGTAGTGGTTAACAAGCATGCCCGCCGCAATGCCCTGATCCCCGTAATAACCGTATCGGGTTATCTGTTTGCTGGCTTGGCGAGCGGTGCCGTTATCACCGAGAGCATCTTCAGTTTTCAAGGCATTGGCTGGTTTGCCTGGCAGGCGGCGGTTCGTCTGGACATAGCCTCGGTTCTGGGCTTTGCTCTGTTCAGCGCCTTCCTGTTCGTGATTATCAACCTGATAGTGGATATCCTCTACACGCGCGTTGACCCGCGAGTTAGGTTGGGACAAGGAGTGCAGTGAAGGACTGGAAATTGATGGTACGGCAAATTGCGAAAAACCCGCTTTCGCTGGCGGGGGTTACCATCATCGCCATCTTTATCATCGTCGCCATCTTCGCCCCTCTTATTGCTCCCACGCCGGCAGGCCAAATGAATCCCTATATGATACCCCGTGATGGCTATTACGCGGAACCACAATCTCCCAACGCTGAGCATATCTTTGGCACGACCCAGGGACAGTATGATATTTTCTACGGAGTTATCTGGGGCTGCCGCTCTGCATTTCGGGTGGCCCTGGTGGTGATGGGCATTACTATCCTGGTAGGGATTGTGCTAGGCAGCCTGGCCGGCTACTTCGGCGGCGTTCTCGATGAGGTCATCATGCGCATCACCGATATCTTCCTCGCTTTCCCTTGGCTCATATTGGCCATGGCCATTACCGCTGTCCTGGGTCAGAGCCTCAGGAGCGTTATGATTGCTCTTGTCATAGTCTGGTGGCCTGCCTATGCCCGTCTGATCCGCGGCGACATACTCCAACTGCGTGAGGAAGACTATGTCGAGGCTGCTCGCGGCCTCGGCGCCTCCAGCTTGAGGGTTATAGTCCGCCATGTGCTACCCAACTCCATCTATCCCATGCTTATTATGGCTTCCCTGGACATAGGAGCAGTAGTCCTCTCAGCAGCAGCTCTGAGCTTTCTGGGCCTGGGTGCCCCCGAAGGCTACGCCGACTGGGGCCAGATGACCGAGTTTGCCCGTAACTGGATTGTAGGGCCACCAGGTGAACCTTTCAAATACTGGTACGCTGTGTTCGTCCCTGGCGTGTTTATACTGTTTTTCGTGCTGGGCTGGAACCTTCTCGGTGATGCCTTCAGAGATATCTTTGACCCGAGGTTGGCAAGGCGCTAGATGAAAGACCTCATTAGAATAAGAGACCTCACGGTCAGGTTTTACACTTATGAGGGCGTGGTCTACGCTATCGATGACCTGGACCTGGACATCCGGCAGGGAGAAACGCTGGGAATAGTGGGTGAAACCGGTTCGGGAAAGACAATGACCGCCCTGGCTATCCTGCGCCTTATACCCTATCCTGGCAAGATAGAATCGGGGAGCATCGTCTTGCTTGGCAGAGACCATCAGAGTGGGCTCGAGCTGCTGAAACTGAAAGACGATAGGATGAGGTCCATTCGGGGCAACAAGATATCCATGGTTTTCCAGGAGCCGGGAGCTGCCTTGAACCCTGTCTATACCATCGGTGACCAGATCTCCGAAGTCTTCTTGCTTCATCGCCGACAGGGGCTGGGCCGCGAGGCAAAGCAAAGAGTAGACGGCCTGCTCAGCAACGGAAGCGGCCCTGCTGCCGCCGTGAAAAGACCCTTCTGGCGCTGGCAAAGCAGGCTCTACAGCAAGATAGCCGAGGGACCCAATCCGCTTGAGCCTCGCATCTTGAGCCATATCCCGCTGTTCAGGCGGCTTCTCTGGCGGCTAAGAGACGAAGCCAGGTTGCGCACCATCGATATGTTAAAAGATGTAGAAATACCGGACCCGGACCGCGTGGCTGGTCGCTACCCGCACGAACTATCGGGGGGGATGAAACAGCGGGCGGTCATCGCTATGGCATTGGCTTGCTCCCCGGAGCTTCTCATCGCCGATGAGCCCACCACCTCGCTTGACGTCACTATTCAGGCACAGATGCTGGAACTTTTCCGGCGCATCAAAGTGGACAAAGGGGCCTCCGTTCTCTTTATCACTCACAACCTGGGAGTGGCGGCTGAAGTCTGCGATCGGGTGGGAGTTATGTACGCCGGCAGGCTCTGCGAGGTAGCCGGCGTCGAGGAAATGTTTCTCCACCCGTTGCATCCCTATACAAAGGCTCTGCTGGATGCCGTTCCTATGCCGGGGAAGGAGCTGCAGACCATCCCAGGGATGGCGGCCGACGCGTTAAACCCGCCGCCGGGTTGCCGCTTTCATCCCCGCTGCCCAAGCGCCATGCCGATGTGCCAGCAGGAGAGACCCAAGCCTAAGGAGATTTCCAAGGACCACATAGTGGCTTGCTATCTTTATTAATTCATGAACAGCTTAGTCGATATCAGAAGATTGAAGAAACACTTCCCGATAGTCGGAGGTGTTTTCAGAAGACCGGTGGGAGCGGTCAAGGCGGTCGACGGCGTCAGCCTGGCCATCAAGCGCGGGCAATGGCTGGGACTTGTCGGAGAATCGGGCTGCGGCAAGACGACAGTGGCCAAGACAGTTGTCCGTCTCTGGAAACCAACCAGCGGACATATCTATTTTGATGTCCCCGATGAGGTGAAGGCAGAGATAGAACAGTTGGCGTCCCACGGCAAGAACAGTGGCAAGCTGAGCTCTCTTCTCAAGGAGAATGACCTGAGTTTTTTCTCCGGCAGCAGGCTCCACTCTTTCCGTAGGCGTGCCCAGCTTGTCCACCAGGACCCCTTTACTTCTCTTAATCCTCGCATGAAGATAAAGAATATAGTCGCTGAGCCGCTCAGGATACACAAGGTTCTATCCGGCCACGCAGTTGAGACGGCGGTCGAGGAACTGCTGGGCACAGTTGGATTGAGCTCAGGGCAACTGGAGCGCTATCCGCACCAGTTCAGCGGTGGCCAGCGACAGCGCATCGCTATAGCTCGTGCCCTGGCTACGAAACCCGAGTTTATTGCCTTCGACGAACCGACTTCTGCTCTCGACGTCTCTGTCCAGGCACAGATACTTAACCTTTTGAAAGACCTCAAAAAACAGTTCGGCCTTACTTATCTCTACATCACCCATGAGCTCCTAATTGCCGAGAGTGTCTGCGACTATATCGCCGTCATGTATCTGGGCAAGGTGGTGGAGATGGGAAGGCCTGAGGAGATATTTCACTCGCCGCGTCATCCTTATTCCAAGTCCCTGATAGCGGCAACGCCCGTCCCTGACCCGAAGAGAAGAGTCGGTCGCCTTGTCCTTCTTGGCGAGGTGCCCAGTCCAGCTAATCCACCGCCCGGCTGTACTTTTCATCCCAGATGTTCCCGGGCGACCAACGAGTGCCATGAATCTGAGCCAGCACTTGAGCGCGTTGGCGACGACCACTACGTCGCCTGCTTTCATCCCCTGTAGACCGCGAACCCCGTCTCCAGCTTTGTTTATTTACGAAGATAGCAACACTCAGTATGTCCCTTCCATAAATTCGGCTATCTCTTCGAAGTGAACTTTGTCCACCATAAGGCCTACTGGAGCATATACTATTTCATCGGCAGCCCAGAGCAAGGTTGCCCTTGTATCACTCGTCATGCCCCGAATCCCCATGAGGATATTCCCGATATTATCGTTGATCCTCAGTGTATTGACCTTTATGGGCGCCTTAATCTGGCCATCTTCGATGAAATAGGAATCAGCAGTGAGCGTGCCGGTGAAATCCCCGGCCCTCAGGCCATTGACAGGATACGTGTACCAGAGCCTGCCTACAACTATACCTCTCTTCACCTTCCTTATCAGAGTCTCGAGGTCAGTGGCCGAAGGGGATTGAAATACGATATTGGTTGCCGATGCGCTGGGTAGCATGCCGAAATTTCTGCCACCTCCCCGGCCATATCGGAATCCGTTTCTCGGCGTCAGTCCATGTCGGAAATCGGCAGCCGCAACCCCGAGTTTCTCATTCGCCTTCGGGTCATTTAGAATCCTTCGGTATTCGTACCATTCACTCAGTAGCCCGCTGAGTACCCCTGCTTTTATCAAAACAGTCTCCCCGGTAGGTAGCCCCTCACACGTGATACCCTTTGAGCCGATTAGTCCTGGAGCGTTGCCTTTGTCAATTACGGTTAGCACCTCTGAGGCGACCGGCTTCCCGAGTTTGCCAAGAAAACACGACTCCAAAGAGTAAAACGCCGAGGTTGTACACGAAGGCACGATCAGGTTGTTCAGAAGCTCACCAATCGGCTGAGGACCGAAGATCACAGCGTAATCTCCAGATGGCAGGCGAATTCCATTTAGTGAATTGATGGCATTCTGTGCTGCCTCGCTTCCTGCCTTGCCACTCAAATCAGCGAGCTTGAGATGGACAGAGTAGCCGCTCCCCTTGGCATCGCCTTTCTCCACCATGGCAGTCACATAGGCCGTAATAATCGCGGACTCATCGCTCTGCACTTCTGGCATCTCATAGGAGGCAACGGCCATCCTTTCCTGAAGTACGGTCAGGTCGCCACCCACTATGAGGCCGAGATCAGCAAGTGTCCCGTTCTTGGCCATGCGCTTCAGTGTGTCAGACCCTAGAAAACAGCCTATGGCTCCATCCAGAATCACCCAGCCTGCCTCAACCAGGCCCTCATCCGTGATGCTCATGGCTGCCGGGTCATGATAATGAAAGAGGCTCCTCTTCTCACCGGTTGGCTGGGGCAGGCACTGAAACTCAGGGTCAACAATCGCCCCTTGCTTTGCCTTCTCCAGGGCAAGCTTCACTCCAGCTAAGGACAGGTCTCTTTCTTCAGAACCGAAGCCCACCTTTTTGCCATTCGGACTGTCCATAACTATCTGAATGCCGATCCCGTAGTCACCTGCTGATTTTGGTTCTTCAACACCGTTGCACGGGATATGTGAAGTATAGTTGAGCCTTGTCCACAGACGGTTGTTTGCGGCAGCAAAGACCTGGGCCGATGCAATCTCAGGCTGAGTCTTCAAGAAGGCGATTGCCCTCAACACCGATTGTTCAAGTTCTTTCGTTTTCTTCACCCTTTTCCTCCCACAAGTCTGGCACGAGCTCTCATGGTAGGACCGCCATTGCCGAGTTTCCTGGCCTGCATCGGCTGTCCTTTCCCACAATTGAAAATTGGGTATATCCTGAAATCATTCCCCACCGCATCAACGGACATCAAGAAGTCCCTGGTGTTAGCCATTATGCCGCCATCCCTGAACATTTCCCCAAGCTCGCCGTTCTTGATCTCGAATACTTTTCTGGCTGTAATTCGGAAGTTCTCTCTGCTCTCGGAAATTGAAGGGATGCGATGTCCCGATAAATAGTATCCGTGGTCAATTTCCCTGACTATTTCATGCGGATCACGTGCTCCATTTCCGAATACCGTGGTGGACATTCTAATCAGGGGGACATATGATGCGTCAATTGCTTTGAAATGACCATTCGGGCTTGCCCCCAAAATCGCGGCTGTCTGCCGTGAGTTCATAAACCCGCGGAATATCCCTTTATCTATGTGTATTACTTTTTTCGCCGGTGTTCCTTCATCGTCATATTCGTAGTGACCATAACCTGGCAGCAATGGGTCGGAATAAGCGGACACGAGGGGGGAGGCAATCTGTTTGCCGAGCATATTCTGGTCAAGATTTCTCAGAAGCCAGCTTCTCCCAGCATAGGCCGTCTCCAATTTAAGAGCCCTGTCAAGTTCTGTGGGGTGACCGATGATTTCGTGAACAAGAAGGGTATTATAGTGAGGATCCGTTACTACAACCACGTCTTTGCCTGAAGATGGGCAGGGCCTCGCTTCTGAGAGGGAAACACTATGGGCAGCCAGGTCCAGCGCAAACTCTCTAAATGGCTTCAGTTTAATCAATTCCTCGTCAATCCCATCAGTTAGAATTTCCCAGCCCCGCTGATGCCCGACGCAATCGTAGTGGGCTTGCTGATTCCCGCTATTCCCGACCGCCACTACCAGACAGAGGCCTTGTGTCAAGGCATAGGTTCGGTCTATGTTCGCACCCTCCGAGCTCACGAACAGCTCTCTGTCCAGTGAAGTCTCAACGATAATCTGGTTCATCTTAACTCTGGAGTCATGGGACGCCACTGCCCTGGAAATCTCTTGCGTTAATTTGCTAACCTCCCCCAAAGGAATATCAATCGGGCTAATCCTGTAGATGGCCGGTATCTTGTCCCGGCAAGCCTCTACGGGTGCAAGCTCACTGCTCCGCAGCGATTGCCCGAGAGCCTCCCAGCGATTCTTTCTGTCGCTTTTTATCTTCGAGTTGGCAACTGCTCTTTCGTAGGCTTGGTGCAAGCCTTTCCAAATAACATCGGGCACACTATCGACATCCGCCGTGCCCAGAGTCTCGGCAAAATAACCCGGAGCAAGCAGCTCCTTACCCGCAATGACCCGTGCGCCATAAGAAAGCTTATAATCCTTGATGCTGAATTTCATCATTCCATCCTGCGCACTGGCGCCCTGTCCTTCGGAGACTCGAACCCTCAAATCAACGTAGGAGCAATCTTCCAGTCTATTCCTGGTTTCCAGTACTAGGTTAGAGAGTTTGTCTTCGGTCTTGTCGATTAAGCCAATATCTACCTTCTGTCCCATGAATTACCTTCCACTCCTTGTGATAAAATCTCTGAGTTTCGCCGACGAGTTAATCTGGCTCATCATAATACCTGAAAACGCTGAATAAATCGATACGTCCGACCCTGTGAAAATACAACGTGCACTCCGTGTTTCCACCAATGTGCAGACTCATGCTATACTTCACAAATTCGACCGCACAATTAGTGGAGAACAAGGCAATGATAATAAAGATGTTAGTGGTCGGTCCGTTTGCCGCCAACTGCTATATCGTCGGTTCGTCCGCGACCAAACAGGGGATGATTATTGACCCCGGTGCCGAGGCTGAGACTATTCTGACAACGGTTCAACAAATGGGATTATCCATATCCTTAATCGCGATAACCCATGCCCACATAGACCATGTTGGCGCCCTTCGCGAAGTTCAGGAAAAGACCAGCGCCCAGTTTGCCATTCACGAGGCTGAGAAAGGATTCCTGTTTACCGCGCCCATGCGTATGCTCACCTCACTCGGCATCTCTCCTGTCAAATCACCTCCCCGGCCGGACAGGATACTCAAGGATGGTGACGGCATAGATATAGGTGATTTACACTTTGAAGTACTTCATACCCCGGGACATAGTTCTGGTGGAATCTGCCTCTCAGGGCATGGAGTAGTCTTTAGCGGCGATACCTTATTTAATCTTGGCATTGGCAGGACCGACTTTCCCGGAATGAGCCACGAACGCCTGAGGAAGAGCATCTATGACAAGCTCATGGTCTTGCCTGACGAAACCATTGTCTATCCCGGCCATGGACCACCCACTACTATTGGCGATGAGCGTCGAGGAAATTCTTTCCTCCAAGATTATTGTCCCTAGAGACTCCGCTTCGATTGCCCTCAATATGACATCCCTTGCAGGTTCCAACAAGGTTCCTCTCACTTGAGGGGAGAGGACTAAGGTGAGGGTCAATTCTTCCTTCCTGATTTACGTCGCGATAGTAGCTCTTCAATCAGGATATATTGCGTAGATAATTATGATAATTCGCCAGTGTCTCTTTCAAGTTGTCGCCGCCGAACTTCTCCAGGCAGGCATCAGCCAGAACAATAGCTAACATGGCTTCGCCGATTACCCCCGCGGCGGGAACAACACAAACATCGCTGCGCTCGTAGTGAGCTTTCGCAACCTTCCCACTGAGGAGATCTACGGAGGACAAAGGATTAACCAGTGTAGCAATAGGCTTGACCGCTGCCCTGACTATTATGTCCTCGCCGTTGCTCATACCTCCTTCCATGCCGCCGGCACGATTGGTGGCGTGTCGCCAAGGAAGAGATTGCTTCGCTTCACCCTCACCCAGCCCTCTCCCTTCGAGGGAGAGGGTTCGGGTCAGGGGTTCTATGACATCGTGGGCTTGCGAGCCTTTAAGCTCGGCCAGCGCAAATCCTGCTCCGATTTCCACCCCTTTCACGGCATTGATGCTCATCATCGCCCCGGCAATTCTGCCGTCAAACCGGCGGTCCCAGCTAACGTGACTGCCCAGCCCGATGGGGACGCCAGTAGCCATCACCTCAAACATGCCCCCCAACGTGTCTCCATTAGCCTTGGCCTCATCAATGGCTGCCATCATTGCCTTTTCCAGTTTGGCATTAGCACAACGGACCGGGGAGGCTTCTAGTTTTCGCCAGTCTACAGAGCTTGCTTCACCTCGTTCCCAGTGATGCGGACCAATTGCCACAGTGTGGCTGTGAATAACAATCCCGAGTTCCTTCAGGAATTTTCGGGCTATGGCTCCAACAGCTACTCTGGCCGCTGTTTCCCGGGCACTGGCTCTTTCCATAATCGGCCTAATGTCTTTGAGTCCATATTTAGTTACTCCTGCCAGGTCGGCATGTCCCGGGCGGGGACAGGTCACAGGCTCGACTTCTTTTTCCGTCGGAGAAACATTCATCACGTCCTGCCAGTTTTGCCAATCCCGGTTGGTGATGAACAGTGCGATCGGGCTGCCTATCGTGAGCCCATAGCGAACGCCGCCGATGATTTCAGCCTTGTCATCTTCAATCTTCATGCGGGGGCCGCGCCCATAGCCCTGCTGGCGACGCCGGAGTTCCTTATTGATGTGACGTTCCTCCAGATGAAGGTCAGCTACCATTCCTTCAACTATGGCCACCAACCCCTTCCCGTGCGATTCTCCACCGGTAAGAAAACGAAACTGTCCCATCAGATCATCCGCAAAAAGTCGTCTGATTCTTTGAGTAGCTCCATAAACTCAACTCTAGATTCAACCGGGTACCCGCGAGAATCTCAGAATCTTCGTGAGTGGAATCAGCTTTGATATAGAAATAGAGGCTGTGGGTAGTTATGGTTCAGAATCTCCAGTAGAATCATGTCTTCTGCACTCAACCCGCCTATCCTTGCCTTTACGGCATCCACAAGCCCCAACAGCGACCATACCGTCACTCTGGGTGGTTTATAATACTCCACTATCGCAGTCTCGATCCCAGCCAGCTGTAACGCCACATCTATGGCCGTCTTCAGGTCACCCAGTTCATCAACCAGTCCCAATTCCTTTGCTTTGGCGCCACTGTAAAGTTGCCCTGTAGCCAGCTCTCTAACCGCTCCCTCGCTGAGCCCTCTACCTTCAGCTACCACGTCAATGAATTGTTCGTAATACTCATCAACCATATCCTGCATGATTTCCTCTTCCTCCGGCGTCAATTCTCTCAATCCCCAATACATGTCCTTATACTTGCCACCGTGGAAGATTTCTATCTCAATCCCTAGCTTCTCCAAGAGTCCCTTAACGTTCACGGCGGAAGAAATCACCCCAATGGCCCCCGTCTGTGTGGTAGGAAGGGCAACAATCTTGTCAGCCTGGGTTGAGATGTAGTAACCACCTGAGGCAGCCATGCCCCCCATGCTCACCACAATCGTTTTTGTCTCCTTAGCTCTCTCTATCTCCAACAAGATTTCCTGGCAGGGCTCTATCTGACCGCCGGAGCTATCTATGCGGAAAACAATTGCCTTGACTGCCTTGTCACTCTCCGCTCTTGCCAGATAGTCTCTCACCAGGCCCGGGGTAATGGTTGAGCCAGAGGACGACGAAGAGTCTCCGGTGGCAATACTCCCAGTGAGCGGGATCACAACAATCTTGTCTGTTACCCCCCTCGGAAGCAACGCAATCGGAATTAGTATAGCCGCAAGCAATGCCAAAACACACAAACCGATAATGATTGCTTTCTTTTTCACCGTTATCCTCCTGTCAACATTTCCTTAGCCTTGCTGAACATTATGTCGACTGGGGCTTCTTTGCCTGTCCATAGTTTAAAGGAAGCCGCTCCCTGATATACTAACATAGACAGGCCGCCCAGTATATTGGCTCCAGCTTCTTGTGCCAACCTCAGCAAGGGTGTCAGCCACGGGTTATACACGAGGTCACAAACCAGGGCGGTCTTAGGAATCACTTCGAGGCCCAGAGGTGATAGTCCTTCTTGTGAACTGTGCTTCATTCCTATGGTAGTGCAATGGACTATTAAGTCACAGCCGGCAAAGGTTCCGGCTGACTTTACATTCGTCCACTGAAAGGCACTGACCTTTGCCTCCAGATTCCCAAGGCTTTCTGGACCACTCTTGATATACCTCACCAAATTCTCCGTCAACGCACTGGCTCGATCAAAGATGCCGTCAGTGATGGCCAGTGAAGCTATTTTCTTCTGCACCAGGACAAGACCCACAGCCCTGGCCACCCCACCAGCACCCAACATGGCTACCCTCTTTCCTTTAGGGTCGAAGTGTCCGTCCCTCTTCAATGCCTCGATAAAACCATGGGCATCGGTGTTGGAACCCAGAAGCTTGTCACCTTGTTTGACTATAGTGTTAACGGAACCGATTAGACTCGCGAGGCCGTCAACTTCATCTAACAGTGGTAGAACGGTCTCTTTGTGAGGCACTGTTACGTTGGCTCCAATATTCTGAGGTCTCCTCAAACTATTCACTATGTCTTGAAGCTGTGTCGGCGCTGTCTCCCAAGCCTCGTAACGAACATCAAGCTGATAGTAATCCAGAGCTGCTTGCTGGAAATAGGGAGAGACGGAATGCTTAAGAGGGTAACCGATGAGGCCTATGTATCTGGACATTGCCTAAAACTCCTCGCTATTGTCCAAGCGCCGGCTATCCAGAAAACCCTGGAGTATAAACGCCGCTGCTATGGCATCTACTTCGGCCTTAATTGCAGGGTTGTGATTTCCAGATCCTCTTCTCGCTCTCAAACGCAGGTTACTTCCTCGACCACCAGCTTCTCTCTTCAACCGCTCGGCAGCTTTGGTAGAAAGTCGTTCGTCCCATAGCTGTATATCAAGCTGGTTGAGACTCCTTTCCTCGGCCAGGCACGATAATTTTTCCGCGAAAGCCGTCACTTTACCAGCTTGTTTCCCCAGGTCGCCGCTTAGTCGCCGAGGCAAACCAATAACGATACACTTCACCTTATGCTGCTCTACAAGCGTGAGAATTCCCTCCATAAGCACACCTTCGTCTACACTACCAAGGACAGTCAGCGGAGTAGCCAGAATCCCCTGGGCGTCACTTATAGCCACCCCCGTCCTTCTATCTCCGACATCTAGCCCCAAGCTGCGCATTTCACCTTCTAAGAAATCAGAGGTTTGACATCAAAAATCAAAGCTCACTTTTTGACTTTTCCATTTGTTGTTTTAGCTTTTGCCTTTTGAATTCTTATCTTCCGAGATGGGGGAGACTTTGCTGGCAACGATACTTCTGACTAACTTTAGAGCTTCGTCAATCTTGGCTGCGTCTTTGCCACCCGCTTGAGCCATGGCCGCCTTGCCCCCACCGCCTCCGCCCGTAATCCTCGCTACCTGGTTAATGATATCCCCGGCATGTAATCCTTTAGCTATCAGGTCAGGGGTCACCATGGCCAGAAAGCCAGGCTTTCCGCTGTAAACCGTAGCCAAGACAACTACAGCGCTCTTAAACCTATCTTTCAATATATCACCCATTTCCCTGAGGATGGGCATGGTCAACGACGGCACCCTGGCAGCCAGAACCGTCACGCCGTTCACCTGCTCGGCTTGGGTAGGCAAATCCTCTGCTATTTTGCGTGATAGCTCCCTTTCGAGCGAAAGTCCCTTCTTGCGCTCCGCTTCCAGCTCGCTAAGCAGTGTTTTCACCTTGCCAGGAACTTCTTCAACCGAGCTCTCTACTTCTTTGGCTATGTACTGCAAGGCACCTAAGCGAGATTCAATTACAGATTCAGCTTTTCTTCCCGTTACGGCCTCAATACGATGCAGTCCTGTCCCGATGCTGCTTTCACTGGCTATCAGAAACATGCCGATTTCCCCGCTCGACTTCACATGAGTGCCGCCACAGAGTTCCTTACTGATTGCCGGCTCCCCGATTTCCAGCATGCGAACTTCTTCTCCGTATTTCTCTTCAAACAGGGCGATAGCACCCTCACCGATGGCTTGTGCATAAGAGAGTCTTTTTGCTTTCACTTTCAGGTTCTGACGTATCCATTCATTGACCTGTTCTTGAATTTCCCTCAGCTGCCCTTCAGTTATGGGAGTCATATGAGAGAAGTCAAATCTAAATCCTTCCGCTTCAACCAGCGAGCCTTTTTGATAGACGTGGCTGCCCAGCGTTTTTCTTAAAGCAGCCTGGACGAGGTGCGTAGCAGTGTGATTGCGAGCGATATCTAGGCGGCGGCGGACATCAACCTTGGTCTCAACTTCGTCGCCCTTGGATATGCTGCCTTCGACCACTCTTCCCCTATGTATTATCATGTCAGTACCACCTCTAAAGGTATTGGCGACCACTACCTTTCCTTTCTGGCCGTTGATCTCACCGGTGTCGCCTACTTGCCCACCCATCTCACCATAGAAAGGTGTTTTGTCAAGTATCACATCAACCTCACAACCTTCAGCCACACTTCGCACAGAACTTTCGTTGGTTATCAGGTCGCGAACCTTTGATTTAGAGTTGCATTTCTGATAGCCAACAAAATGTGTTTGCTTACGTGTGACTGTAGGCCTGCCCTTCACGTCTGTTTCGCCCTCGACATGACCACTCAGGTAGACGACCTTCTGTCCCGACCTACCCCTTTCCCGCTGCTTATCCATCTCAGCTTGAAAACCTTCCCAATCCATGGATAGACCTTTTTCTCGGCCAATCTCTGCGGTCAGCTCAGGCGGAAAGCCATAGGTATCGTAGAGTCTGAATATCTCCTCACCCGTTAGCTGTTTTCTCCCTCGAGCTAGAGCTTCACTCATGAGCTCTTCCGCCAGATTAAGACCAGTGTCCAAGGTGGCAATGAATTTTTCTTCCTCCCCCTTAATGACTTCGGTAATCGAGTCCCGATTACTTGTCAGCTCAGGATATATGTGGCTCATCGTACTAACGGCTACGTCAGCCATTTCATTAAGGAAAGGGTTGTTCAATCCCAGTGTCCTGCCGAAGAGCGAAGCCCGCCTCAATATGCGTCGCAGGACATATCCTCGCCTTTCATTGGAGGGCATTACGCCATCGGCGATGAGAAAGGCAATGCCGCGCGAGTGTTCAGCCACAATTCTAATGGCCCGGTCGATATTCTCATCCTGACCGTACTCTTTCCCCGATAGGTGGCAAATCCGGTTTATCAAAGGGAAAAACAAATCTGTCTCATAAGGTGACGACTTCTCCTGGATAGCAGCCAGAGTCCTCTCCAGTCCCATGCCTGTATCAATGCTTGGTGTCGCCAACGGGGTGCGGCGTCCGTCCGGGTCTTGGTTGTATTGGGTGAATACCAGGTTCCATATCTCGCAGAAGCGGCCACACTCGCAGTTGGGCTTACATTCGGATCTGCCGCAGCCGAACTCTTCACCCATATCATAATGAATCTCGCTGTCCGGTCCACATGGACCACAATCGCCGACCGGGCCCCAGAAATTCTCGTCTTCATCAAAGCGTAGTATCCTCTCCGCAGGGACCCCCAGCTGTCGCCAATAGGCAAACGCTTCGTCGTCGTCGAGATAGATAGTAACCCACAGCCGCTCCCTGGGCAGCCTCAGATGCTCGGTGACGAACTCCCAGGCCCAGGAAATAGTCTCTCTTTTGAAATAATCACCCACACTGAAGTTCCCCAGCATTTCGAAGAAAGTGAGGTGTTTGCTGTCACCCACCAAATCTATGTCAGTGGTGCGAAAGCATTTCTGGCAGGAAGCTAATCGCCGGCTAGGTGGAACCTCCAATCCCAGATAATATGGCTTGATTTGTACCATACCAGCGCTGGTCAATAGCAAACTCGGGTCTTTGTGAGGCACTAGCGAGGAACTGGGGATAACCTTATGGCCCCTGTCCTGAAAGAAATTCAGAAACGCTTGTCTGAGTTCGTCACCAGTCACTTGCTAAGTTAACTCCAATGAGTCCTACGACTTCCTGAAGGCTCCCAACAAATCCAATTCAAACAAACATTGCAGGACTCTCGTAGTATGGTTCACTTACCTTCTTGATTTTAGAAGGTGTCAGCTTCAATGTCAATCAGTCATAGGAGAAACTTCAGTAATATTGTTCCGAGGAGTCGAAATGAATTCGGTCGCCGAAAAGACTGACAGCTTCCTCAATTTGCTCCAAATGACCATCCGACCCCGGGCGCAATGCTAGGGCCGCTCTCTGGTCTCAAATTTCCCTTACCCGGTTATTACCGACATAGACCTCTGGAAATCTTTTCTCATAACAATTATAATACGGCGTCCGCGCAAATCATTGAGCAAGTACTGTGCTGATGCTGGAACACAAAGGTTCAAAATCCGGCTGTGTTGTAGGCTAGGCATGGCTATTGAAAGGAGCGTAACATGATTTCGTTTAGTCCAACAGAAGAACAGCAAATGATTGTGAGCATGGCGAAGCAGTTTGCCAGTGGTGAGATGCGCAAAATCTACCGACAGTGCGATGAGAACGGTGCGATTCCTGAGGGTGTCATAGACACTGCCTGGAAGATGGGACTCACCTCTAGCAGCATACCCGAGGAGTATGGCGGACCTGGCGGAGAGCACTCTGCTATCACAGGTTCGCTGATAGCAGAGGAACTGGCCTGGGGTGACCTTTCAATGGCAATGCACATTCTCTGCCCGGCTCTGTTTGCCTATCCCATACTCGAGATGGGTACGGAGAGCCAGAGAAAGAAATACTTGCCCCTCTTCTCTGATGAGAAGTATAAGGCAGCGACCTCTGGTCTCATTGAGCCGCGATTCGGTTTCGACCCTTATTCTCTATCAACCACTGCCCGACTTGACGGCAATGAGTATGTGCTCAATGGCGAGAAATGTTATGTGCCTCTCGCTGCTGAAGCTGACTTACTGCTCGTCTATGCAGCAGAAGATGGCACCAGTCACGCTTTTATTGTTGAAAGAGATACAAAAGGGCTTGAAATTGGCGAGCGAGAGAAGAACATGGGTATAAGGGCTCTGGCCACATACGAGCTTAGCCTCAAAAACTGCCATGTTCCTAAAGAGAACCTGTTGGGTGATCCCCGGGGATATGATTTTGACCGTATCATGAATTGTTCACGCGTAGCACTGTCGGCAATGGCTGTAGGAGTAGCTAAAGCTGCTATGGAATACTCGAGGGACTATGCTAAGGAGCGCGTTGCCTTCGGAGAGCCCATTGGCTCCCGCCAAACGGTCGCTTTCATGCTGGCGGAGATGGCAATCGAAATCGATGCTACCAGATTAATGACCTGGGAGGCCGCCTGGAAGCTAGACCGAAAGGAAGAGGCGACGAAAGAAGCATCTCTGGTAAAAACATATGCTGACGATATGGTTCTAATGGTAACTGACCGCGGTGTACAGATCCTGGGCGGGCACGGTTATGTTCGCGAGCACCCGGTGGAGCTTTGGCTGAGGAATGGCCGCGGGTTTGCCACTTTTGACGGCATGGCTATAGTATGAAAGGAGGTATTGCACAATGATAGACTTTGAACCGACCCAAGAACAAAAGGAGGCAATAGATATAGCCCACGAGTTTGCAGAAGAGCTGTTTCGGCCTGTAAGCCGTTACTATGACGAGCATGAACACGAAAGCCCTCGGGAACTCATTGATAAGACGTGGGGGGAAAGAAACAAGGGTACATTGGCTCTGGGCTTGGATGTCACCGCGTGTCTCAGAATCGAAGAGCTCTGCTGGGGAGATGCAGGTCTCTTCTTGTGTGTTCCTGGGCCGGGACTCGGGGGTGCTGCCATCTTTGCCTCGGGCACCAAAGAACAGTTGTCACGTTTCCTGGGTCACTTCAACGAAGGCGACCCGAAATGGGGTGCCATGGCCATGACAGAGCCTGGTTGTGGCTCGGATACCTCCGCCATCACTGCTACCGCTACGCGTGACGGTGCCGAGTGGGTATTGAACGGCGAGAAGATTTTCGTCACCTGGGGGAAACGTGCGGCGGAAAATCCCGGCGGCCTGGTGGTAGTCTGGGCGACTGTGGACAAATCAGCAGGACGAGCGGGCATGAAATCTTTTGTGGTACCGGCTGGAACACCGGGAATGAGAGTAGAGAAGCTTGAGAAAAAGCTGGGGATCAGAGCCAGTGACACGGCCACTATCATTTTCGATAAGTGCCATATTCCCTTCGAGAATATACTTGGCAGCCCGGAGGTCAAGAAGGTAGTTAAGGGCGAAACCAAAGGTTTCAAAGGTGCAATGGCCACATTTGATGCCACGCGACCTGTTGTGGCCGCCATGGCCATCGGCGTCGGACGTGCTGCCCTGGATTTCATCAAAGAAACACTTAGAAAGCAGGGCATACAGATACGGTATGGCGTTCCCAGGCAGAAGCTCACGGTGCTAGAACGAGACATAATGGAAATGGAAGCGAACTATAAGGCGGCCAAGCTCCTCACTTTGCGAGCTCTCTGGATGATGAGCCAGTTTCAACCCAATAATCTGGAGGCATCAATGGCTAAGGCCAAAGCTGGCCTTGCTGTTACCAAAATCACCCAGAAAGCAGTTGAGATCATGGGTCCACTTGGTTATTCGCGAAAGTACCTGCTGGAGAAGTGGATGCGCGACGCGAAGATAAATGATATCTTTGAAGGAACAGGGCAGATCAATATGCTTATCGTGGCCAGAAGGATTCTCGACTATTCAAGGGATCAGCTCAGGTAACAGCGGTGCTGATAGCTAATATCTTGCTGTTTCTCAGGCTTTGCCAGTGCGGCTGCTCCTGCATCAACCAGGAACCCAGTCATTTGCCCTTCTTTACGTAATCAGGGCACCAAGTTGCGTTGGGACGCTCGGGGCGATGACAAGCGCTCCTCCAGTCCCACTTACAATTGCCACAGAGGAGAATATTCATGCCCAGTCTCCTCTTAACCCCAACTCCGAATTTATCCAGCCAACTGGGACCGCTTTGTTTTTTCACTTCATCTTGTGTGACAAGTTGGGCGACAGTCTTGACTTACATGTCCTTAGATAGAGTGGCCAGGAATTCGGCGTTGTTCTTTGTCCTAGCTAGCCGTTCCAGGATTCTTTGTGTAGCCTCACCATGATTGGGTGAGTCACTATCTATCATATTAATCACACGCCTGAGCAACCACACTTGTTTCAATGTATTCTCATCCAACAAAAGCTCTTCTCTTCTTGTGCCGCTGGGCATAATATCTATAGCTGGGAAGGTTCTGCGCTCAGACATTTTCCTATCCAGGTGAAGTTCCATGTTACCCGTTCCCTTAAACTCTTCGTATATTAGCTCGTCCATACGGCTTCCGGTATCCACGAGGCAAGTGGCAATAATGGTTAGACTTCCCCCTTCCTCGAGGTTACGAGCAGTGCCGAAAAATCGCTTGGGAGGATGCAACGCTGTTGAGTCAATGCCACCAGACAAAGTGCGCCCACTGGGAGGCAAGGCTAAGTTGTAAGCTCTTGTAAGCCTGGTAATGCCATCAAGGAGTATAACCACATCCTTGCCCATTTCTACCAGCCTTTTGGCTCTCTCCAATGCTAATTCCGCCACCCGGGTCTGGCTCTCTACCGGTTCATCGAAGGTGGCGGCAATAACCTCGGCCTTGACACACCTCTTCATATCAGTGACTTCTTCGGGTCTTTCTCCAATAAGGCAAACCATAAGGTGAACATCGTCGTAATTAGTGGTTACGGCGTTGGCAATTTTCTGAAGAAGCACAGTCTTGCCTGCCTTAGGGGGCGATACGATAAGACCTCTTTGCCCCCGGCCTATAGGCGTCACCAGATTGATCAGACGAGTGGACAACTCGTCTGATGTTGTTTCCAGATTAATGAGCTTATTCGGAAAAATAGGCGTCAACGAACCGAAATTGCGCCGTGTCCTCCCTAGCTCAGGGTCGAGTCCATTGATACTGTCTACTCTCAGTAAGCTATAGTATTTCTCGCCTTCTTTAGGAGGTCTGGCTTGACCACAAACAGAATCACCATCTCTCAGGTTGAAGCGGCGTATCTGGGAATTCGACACGTAGACATCACTGGCACCACGCCGGAAGGTGTCCTGCCGCAAGAAGCCATAGCCCTCGCTTATGGTTTCCAAGACGCCAGTTATGAATATATTTCCCTGTTGCTGTGCCTCCGCTTGCAAGATGCGATAGACAAGGTCGGGCTTCTTCAAGGTAGTGTATCCGGTGATGCCACACTCCTTGGCTATCGCCTCCAGTTCATCTCGATTTTTGCTTTCTAGTTCTCCCATAGTTGACATAGTGACCTCTCTCTAAATACAGTTTCTTCTTATCTCGACTTCATTGACACAGTCTCACGTGTTTCTCACAGTAATTCTTCTCTCACCATCACCTTATTCCAGTCATCTCTAAAACGCCGAATGCCTATATCTGTCAAAGGGTGTCGTATCATTTGTAGCAACACCTCGTACGGCACTGTGGCGATATGAGCACCAACCTTAGCTGCCATCAGACAATGCTGAGGATGTCTGATGCTGGCGGCGATAACTTGAGCGGGTAGCTGATAATAATCCAGATATTCCACAATGTCAGCCACTACCCTCATGCCATCCTCACCGATATCATCCAATCTGCCTACAAAAGGGCTTATGAACCTGGCTCCTGCTTCCGCCGCCAGTAAAGCCTGGTTCAATGTGAAGCATAAGGTGAAATTCACCTTTATGCTTTCCTTGGCCAACACAGATGTAGCCTCCACTCCCTCGGGGCTTGCCGGTATCTTGACCACTACATTGTCCGCCCATTTCGATATTTCCCTGGCCTCAGTCACCATTGTCTTAACGTCCTGACCTAGCACTTCCGTAGATACTGGGCCAGGGACAATCGCACAGATCTCCTGGACTAACTTTCGGTAATCAACTTTACCTTCCTTCGATACAAGGCTGGGGTTCGTGGTCACCCCCGTCACCACCCCCAATCTGACTCCATGGCGAATATGCTCTATGTTGGCGGTATCTAAGAATATCCTCATCTTTTCAATTCAACGGTAGACTCGTCTGAGCACCTTCAATAAGCGTTTCTTTGGCTGCCCCAATGAATCCCACGAATAACGGATGGGGAGAATCGGGGCGAGATTTGAACTCAGGGTGGAATTGGCAGCCAAGCATCCACGGATGATCTCGTAATTCAGTAATTTCTACTAACCTTCCATCGGGGGATAACCCAGAGGCTACAATACCGGCTTCTTCCAACGGCTGCCGGAAATCATTGTTGAACTCATAACGGTGGCGATGCCTTTCGTAGACTACTTGGACTCCATAAGTGCGAGCTGCTATTGTCCCTGCCACCAGTTGGCAAGGATACGTCCCAAGCCTCATAGTCCCTCCCTTTTCCTCCACGCCACGCTGTTCAGGCAGGAGGTCAATAACAGGATAGGCACTAGCAGCATCGAACTCAGTGGAATTCACTTTGTCGGTATGAAAGACATGACGCCCAAGCTCGATGACCATAATATGCATTCCCAGGCATAAACCAAAGTAAGGGATTTCTCTTTTTCGGGCAAACTGGGCAGCCTTTATCATGCCCTCAATGCCCCGGTAACCAAAGCCACCAGGAACAATGATGCCCTGAACTTGCCTCAGCTTATCATCGGCCATGCCATCCAATTGCTCTGAGTCCAACCACTCTATTTTCACTGCGCGATTGTGAGCCAGTGCTGCATGGCATAATGCCTCCCGCACGGAGTAATAGGCATCTCGAAGCCCCACATATTTACCTACTAATCCGATGGTTACAGGCTCTTTCGGAGCTTTCAGCTTTGCTACCATGGCCCGCCACTCCTCTAGATTGCTCCTCTCAGCCCTTAATCCCAATCGGCGAACTATGAATTCCACTAACCCGGCATCCTCAAGCAGTAAGGGCACTTCGTAAATCGTTTCGCTGGTAACCAAAGAAATGACCGCTTCTTTGTCTACATCACAAAATAGCGATATTTTGTCCCTTATCCCGCCGGATATTTCCTTATCGCCGCGACACAGTATAACATCGGGTTGAACGCCAATTCTCCTCAATTCGTTGACGCTATGTTGAGTGGGCTTGGTCTTAAGCTCATCAGTGGCAGCGATATGCGGCAAAAAAGTAACATGAATATATAGCACATTGTCTCTGCCTTCGTCTTTTCTCATCTGTCTTATAGCTTCCAGAAAGGGTTGCCCTTCAATGTCTCCGACGGTGCCGCCAACTTCAACAATCACTATGTCAGCCTGAGATATTTCGGCGACTCTCCTTATCCGTCTTTTTATTTCATTGGTCACGTGGGGAACCACCTGAATTGTGCCCCCCAGAAAATCCCCTCGCCTCTCATGAGCAATGACCGAAGAATAAACCTGGCCCGAAGTGACGTTCGAAGCTTGCGTCAACTCAATACCGATGAATCTCTCATAATGTCCTAAATCCAAATCAGTCTCAGCACCATCTTGAGTGACAAACACTTCACCGTGCTGGAATGGGGACATGGTCCCCGGATCAACATTCAGGTAAGGATCAAGCTTCTGCACCGAGACAGATATACCGCGGCTTTTCAGTATTTTTCCGATAGAGGCTACTGAAATTCCCTTGCCTACAGAACTAACTACGCCGCCAGTAATGAAAATATACTTACTCACTGCTTGCTACAAGAGTATAGAGAAAACCAAATCTTGTAAGATGGTCCCAAAAGGCGGAACAAACCTGGATTTCTTTTCATTATAAAGAGTAGCATTCTGGATTGTCAAGTCTGTGTACTCGTTCAGTACCTTAGTGACACCTCCTCCTTTCCTTTGTTTTGTTGGTGGAGCTTAAGAAATTCCTGTGGAGTAAGGTATCCCAGTGCCTGGTGAGGTCGTACAGTATTATATATTATT
>Ga0315277_10000367_pt1 | contig 72431 bp, 65 predicted proteins | sample YL17G05_15_MG_FD_203695 | JGI IMG/M metagenome (GOLD analysis project Ga0315277, IMG submission 203695) | Sediment microbial communities from Yellowstone Lake, YNP, Wyoming, USA - YL17G05_15 | ecosystem: Environmental > Aquatic > Freshwater > Lake > Sediment | place: USA: Wyoming | collected...
CCCTCGCTCTTGCTCCTTGCTTGCTTGTAAGCGATTCCCAAAAACTCACAAAAGGTTTTGACGTCTTGCTTCGGTGCTCATATTTGACCATGCACAACCTCCAAAGCTGCATCCAGCAGAACGACTATTTGTCTTTTGAGTCAGATATTGTTTGTCAACTTCTACTCTTCGCGCGTTGCCTTGTCCCGAAATTGGTGTAAAATGGTCATAATTCTTATTTTCGGGTTTGGGGGCAGTTTTGTGACGCACATCTGTTTGGCAGGCGCGATTTGGCGAAAACCTCGTGTTTTTTACCATCCCTCGACACGGTCAAGACTGGCCTATCAAACAAGCCTGTACCAGACCAAAACAGACAAAATAAGAATAAAAACTATTTTTAACCATTTTGGGGACAAACCAGCGCGCTATCTTAAGCCTAAGTAGAGTTGTCTTGCCGACCTGTCTCGATCCACGCAGAGTATAGATAACATTGGCATCCCAGCAGAAAGCCTCACTGATTCTAGGCTTCCACTTGAAGGACGAATTTTCCCATGCCAAGATGAGTCTGTCAGTCTTTATAGTACCCTTGTCTTTCCACCAAGGATTCTGGTCACTAAACTCAGGTATAGACAATTATGATCAACTGGCTTTTTTACTCGCAAGCCTTTTATAAAGAGAACAAACGCACGCCAAGTCGAACCCAAAAAAAGGAGGGACTGCGGGAAAAGTCGGGCGCGCACGCGCGTCTTTCAGGCCGGATAGAAAAAGAAGGGTTGATTATGTTTCTTAACGTTTCTTCTTCTTGAGTCCTGCATGTGGTCTTTTCTTTGGCATGTTCTTACCGGGTCTATCTATGTCCATTGTTTCTTATAGGTCTGATAAGTTAGTGCCTACAATTCACACGAGCGGTCCTGCATGGTGGCATGGGCATGAGTGGCATACTTTTAGTGTTTAGGCTAGAATGATAGTGTGTCTGTGTTTTGTTGATGCCCTGCTTTATGGCCGTTCGATTTCGACGGATCAGAACCTTGCCTATTGGAGTTTCCAGAATCAGAATGAATAGCCGCGCGCGCTATAATCGTATCTTCGGAAACACTCTCGCGTCTTGACGGAACATGGACACTGATCGAAAACAACACCCTTGTCTCGATAGACGTGAAGACCAGAAAACTCGAAATAGAGATGGTCTGACACTGTCCTGTTTTTCAGCCACATGTCAATGAGGAAAAGGGTCATGATCAGCTCTGAAAGGACCGCCTTCAAGCTTAGTTCCTTTCCGTCAGGATATATGCAAGACTTCGATGAGTTTTGGAAACAGAAAAAGGCAACAGACTCCTTTGGAGAAGACCTGCGTGGAGACGTCTCCACCGGCGACGAGGATACCTCACCCCGGCCACTTTTCCATGCTTTACCGTGACTTGGTAGCACTTTCCTTAACCTCGTACGCTTGCTCTTATTTTCGTTTTCGGAAGATTTTGCCGCCGTCGCTGTATTCGCCGGCTATGTAGTCGAAGCCGACCTCGACGAGTCCGCATGCTTCCTGAGCGTTGTGGGCTATTCGGGTGATAAAGCTGTCGTCCATGTCTTTGAAAAGCTTTTGGTCTAGCTGAATACATAGTAGCGTGTTATCACTTTTCTTGTGTCCAAGAAAGGCCATCGTGTGCAGCAGATCTTTCGAGCGATGGTACTCCATGGTGGCTCTCCAGTGTCTGAACGTGTGAACGTGGATTTGCGTCAGTCTTGGGTTTTGAAGTCTGTTTGCTGTTCTTCTCCTAGTGCTTGCGAACCTCATAGGGATCTGCGGGTTCCTAATGCAGACAAAGGTCTACCTGCTCTGGCAAAATGAATGAAGAGAAAAGTTGGATCAGTCTCTTCTTGTCGTCTTGCGCTTGAAGGCAACAAAGAATAGTGCCAGCCCTATGGCCAGCGCGAGATTAAGGGTTAGAGGTCTCGCTATGGGATGCTTGTCAAACGAAACTGAATATCCTCCTACTGGAACTGAAGCAACTACTATTCTTGCTGTCTCCGATTGTGCTGTGTTATTGTTGAAATCTGTAGCTTGTAAGTGCACATAGTAAATTCCGGCAGTCGATTGTATGAATATCCAGCCATTTGACGTGGCTCCCGAAACAGAGTTCCCGTCGACATACCACTGATATTTGTATGGCAACGTTCCTCCGTTGACTGTTGAAGTGAATGTTACGGATTGACCTAGTAGGATTGAGGCACTAAGTGGACTTATTGAGACAGTGAGCGGAGGCGTCACTGTGACAGTGGCGCTTTGAGATTGTGCAGTGCTGCTATAGGAGTCTGTGACTGTCAAATACACGGAGTAAGTGCCCACAGTTGCCGGGTTGAACGTCCAGCTGTTCAGTGTAGCACCTACATAGGCGCTGCCGTTCAGATACCACTGATAGCCATATGGTGCTACGCCACCGTTGACTGCAGAAGTGAATGGCACTGACTGGCCCAGCAGTATTGAGGAGTCAAGTGGGGTTATTGATACCGAAAGCGGCAAAGGTAAAACTTGGATCTGTTGTTCTTTAACATCCCACAATCCTTCACTATCTGTAATGTTAAGGCTGACAGTGTAGTTTCCTGCTGAAGAATAAAAGTGAGTTGGGGTCTCCCCTGAACCGGTTCCTCCATCGCCAAAGCTCCACACATAGCTAACTATGGTTCCTCCATCTGGAGTGGAAGAAGAAGCATTGAAGGTGACGATCTGACCAGCTTCTGGTACGAGTGGGTTCCAAGTGAAATTCGCGACTGGGTGTGCATGAACCATAAGCCAAGCATCATTCGATTTCTTGGTCAAACCGACGTCATCCGTGGCATTCAAATAGATCTTGTATGCTCCGACCTCTGACGGAGTAAAACTCATATTTTCAGAACTTGCCCCGAGAACGAGGGTGTCATTTGCATACCAATCGTATGAGTATGGCGATGTACCGCCAGTTATTGTTGATGAGAATATTCGGGGTATGCCAACAGTCGTTGTGGCTGAAGCAGGATATATGTTAACCGTCAAGTCAGGGTTTACAGCGGCTGAGGCTTCGTTCGAATTTCCAGTGAGACTGGCACTGTCGGTGACTTGCAGGGTAATCGTATAGTTCCCTGGAAGAGTCGGTGAGAAAGACCAAGCAGGAGATGTAGCTCCCGAAACCTGGCTGCCATTTAGAAACCACTGACAAAAGTATGGAGATGTGCCACCAGACACTGTTGAAGAGAAGACTTGAACTTGCCCAACGTCCATGATAACCGACGTCGGGTAAATGGAGACAGAGACGTTCGGACCGACAGAGACTGGTGCATTGTTTGACCACGCAACACTTGTATAGTTGTCTGTGACTCTGAGGCGCACTAGATAGTTGCCGACCGAAGAGGGGATGAAGGTCCAAGTGCTTGATGTTGCTCCTGAAACTGGAGATCCGTCAAGATACCATTGATAGTTGTATGGGGGCTGTCCCCCTGAAACTGTTGATGTGAAGGTTACTGACTGACCCACGAGGATTGATGCTGAAAGCGGGCTGATGGACGCTGAAAGCGACAAATAAACTCGAAAACTAATCGTATCCCATACAGTTTCTCCAGCTATGTCGACCACGGAAATACCTGTCCATGTTCCATTACTACTCGGAATGTTAGGTATCCTAAACGATATTTGCGCAAAGCCATCTTGGTCTGTTGCTGCCACTAATATCACTACAGTTTCATTTAGAGGGCTTCGGACTTCAAAGGCGACCAATTTTTGCTGCACTGGATAATCGTCATATGTCACTCGGGAAATAAGATACACCATTTCGCCAGCCACAAATTCTCCGCCTGGTTCATTTGGGCCTTTTCCACCTTTTTGAGTGTAGAGGTCCAACAATCGTCCTCCCAGAGGGGGGTCGGGCTGCATTGATTTCCAGAAGTACACGGCACCAACCAAGTCGTGAGCAATCGGATTCAGGGCAGAGTTGAGAAGCAAAGTCTGCTCAAGGTCTAATGGACTGCTAACACATGATTCTGGACCTTGAACTACTTTAAAACTTATCCATGCCAAAGTTCCATTGCCGCTTCTTGGGGCTTCTGAGTCGGCGAGTGACATGTTGACCATGACGAAACCAAGTGACTCATTTTTTTCGAATTCAAAGTATACTTCTGGGGGTGAAGGAAAGAACGGTTCATGGATAACTTGTGTAACATCAAGGAGGGACGTGTTGTAGGTTACGGTGAACTTAAGGCTACGCAGGTCTTCGACATTAGAAATATTTATGGCTATGTCGAAAAGCTCGCCTATTTCCTTTGCAACATACATTGACGGAGTTATGAAGAGATATGCGTCTGCAGGAACTCCATAAGCGGCGGAATCAAAGCCATTTATTACAAGTAGCAATAGAAGTGAAATTGCTAAGAAAACGTGTAAACGGTTTTTTAAGCTGTAACCGAGATTGGGAAACAAGTCATACTAAGTCCTATTATTAGATGGTTAACTTAGACAGTTAAGTTTTATGGATGAATCTTCTATGCACATTCAACCAGTTTCTTTAATCATCTGACAATTGAGCAAGCATTTATGTTTAAGCCCACAAATAGCGCGCTGCAATATCTGGACGTGAAGCCTCCTATCCTCGGTTACAGTGGTGACGTCGCCACTCGTAAGCTTCAGCATTTCCTTTTTTCTCCATTCTCAACTGGAAGCATACAAGCGAAGTTCTATGAACCCTTGACATAGGCAATGTTGGATACTCTATTTTTGCTGAATACCAGCTAGACTGGATAATCGTTGGAGCGAAATTTCATTATCAAAGACAACAGAAACTAGACTTGGCGTCTTGATGGAAGCTCAAAAAGTCAAAAACTCCGTTGTCACAAGGCTTTTGGGAGCCGCAATATCAGCTCTTCTCGTCGTCGTGTTGATTGTGAGTGTTCTGAGCTACTTAGGTTTCAGAGGACTCAACAGTGACTATGACGCAATCAACTCTCAGTACCTTAGCCTTGAGGCAAGCTCTGATCGATTGCAGACAAGCTACGACAGTTTGGTTGCAGACTATAACAACCTTCAGTATCAATATAGCAATCTGAATTCCCAGTACTTCAATCTCCAATCTGGATTGTCCACAAAAATGATCCTTTACGCAACCTACAGTCTCGGTTGGGGGCAAAAAGGTTTTCCGGCTTATACGACGTTGATAAGCGGTGGAGGAAAGCTGAATGTTGAAAACTTTTCGAGCATGACCGTCCATATGGAGTTCGAAAATGTAACGTCTCAAAGAATAGGTAACTGGGCGTTCGATGCGTTTTGGTCTCCCATGGCCCATTGGTCTCATCAGAACAGTGCGACATATGATGGAGGACTGCTGTCCTTCTCCGTGGTTGATGTCGGAATCGCACCTGGTCTTGCGGCAACGGAAACTCCGTTGGCTGTCTATTCGATCAAAGCTCCGTACTTGGAGCTGGAGCCTTGGCTAGTCAATTACTGGGACGCACAAAATGAGTATGGTTACAACGCAACCGCCACTTGCAAAATCTACCTGTTCCTGTCGCATAATGCGCAGACACCGGCTGATTTCGCCTTGGAGGCTCAGGAATGGGCAGCGCACGGTCAATCAGCAACGACGGGCAACATAGGCTTCGGACCCTACTTGGTAAAAGGCTACAGTCAAATCAGCATAGCAATAGAGTCAAAAGTTGACTGCAACGTACTGATCTATAATCCCTTAATAACAACCGGATACACCTATGAAAACCTGAACGTTCAAGCCCACGGGACGGTGCAGAGAACGTACAACATACAGTCCACGTGGCTGGGCATAAGTTGCACGAATCTGGTTACTGGGCCTTCGGAAGTGAAAATCTCCTGCCATCTCAAGCCTTAAAAAAAGCCAAATAACGCTGGTTCACGCAACTCAACCGACAAAATAGAAGCATCTGGGAAAATAACGTTCAACGGAAAGAAAATCATCCACACTGGAGTAAACAACCCCAAACTGCGGGCCCTGATGGAGTCAAGCATCCGCGTTCGGTAATCATCTTTTCCGGTAGCCGAAGACCCTATCATACTCCTCATGTGACAGCAAATCCAGTATGTGGGGACACACTCCAATTCCTTCCTCGCAGAAAATCGTGTAGCATGAGCGGTATCCCTCGGGGTGCGCGCAACGACACCCGATTGTTCACGCCATACCGCTCAACGACATGAAATCCCCTCCACACTATTCATATTTTGACAAGATACTTTTCAACCATGTGGTGCGTGCGGTAGCTTGGTTGGTGAAATGATGCGATTCTTCAATTCTGGGAGCTGGCGAAGAAACCGTGTATCACGTCCTTGGCAGATTGGACAAGAGGATGTCTTATTTCAACTGGTTCTTTGAGCTTCATGAGTCTGTTCACTCTGAAGTAGATAGGCGGGTGAGGATCCAAGCGTATCCATTCTTGAAGGCGGTTCGACGGCGCTCTCTCATACAGTAATCTCTTGAAGCCGATTTTTTCCAAGGCATCACCCAAGACTTTGGGCTTTCCTATCACGATGGCTGATACAAGGTCCGCTCTTGCCTCAAAGAATTTTGCAATGAAGTATATTATGGTCATGACTGCCCAGAAATAGAAAAGGAAGAGGACAGAGGAGAAGAGCAGAGGAAACAGGGGCAGGAGCACGTAGAATCGGAAAAGGAATTCGATCCCTGTCAGAGCGTAAAGAAGAAGAGGATCGCGCCCCCTTAGATGGCCGAACTCATGCCCCAAAACACCAAGGATTTCGTCTTCACTAAGCTGATTCAGAAGACCCGTCGTTATCAAGACTATGCCGCGACTGGGGCTAGGCCCAGAAGCAGCTGCGTTTGGAGCAGTAGTGTTAGACACGACGATTTCAGGAATTGGAAAGCCGAAGCTATCTGCAGTTCTCTTCACCAACTCATACACGTTCAGTTTCTTCGTTGACAGGTCTTCTGGATTACAGGTAGACCCATGCTTTTCAAACACCTTTTGTACAGCGGCGCAATCGATTTCTCCTTTCTTGGCCAGAGTTTCTTCGTATATCTCCTTCTTAATCTGCAATAGCTCGTCTTTTGAGTATTTACGTGCAGAATCCCCATGTTCAGAACCACTGTCAATTGGCAAATGGTACTCCAACAGGTGTATGTTGGGGTTGCTCTGAGTTATGTGCCAGTCTGCTGTTCTCGCAATGATCTTGTTGGAGTAGAACACGAAGACTAGCTGAACTGCCAGAAGCATGATTGGGGCGAGCCATCCAATTATGAGAAACAAGACCATGCCGAGACTGATGAAAACCACAAAAAGAGGAATCTGAGTCTCCAGAAACAATCGATTGAGGGACTTCTCTTTCGCATGAAGCTTCTCAGGTACGATATCTTCACCTTCCCTCCATGCTAGGAATAGTGTGTTGCTTCTGACTTTTTCTTCAAAGAATTCAACAACGATAATGATGTCTTGTTTTGCTTCTTCCATCTCTTCCGCGGAAACCGTGGGCTGAAGCCGCTTGATGTTCAACTTCAGCGGTTTGCTGCCTATTACCTCCACGCTCAAACTCTGCTTTCCCGCTGAATCCAACAGAGTGAACGCAATGGAAGGATTACCCTCTACGGTTTTCCTTGAGACATCCGCAAATCGTTCACGTTGAGATTTTACGTATTTTTGGTCGATGAAGCCGATTAGGCTCTCGATGTACTCTCTCGGAGTTTCAATTTCAATCGTGTACGAACTGGTTTCTTCCATCATTCCACAGTCTCAAATGGTGATTTGTCTTTCCCGCAATCGCCATCCCCTCATTTTGCGTTCTTAATTAGCCCTTTGATTCTCTTCAGTTGGTTTATCTTTTCCTGTAGCTCGTGGACACTCATGTCTTCAGAGTCCGTCTCCTCGGAGTCTTCAGCCTTTTCTTGTTCATCGTCCGTGTCTTCAGAGTCCATGTCTTCGGCCGTGCCACTTCCCTCGGTTTTTGTCTTGTCTTGTGCTTTTTTGAGAGCCTCCTCTATTTCGCTGCGCAGGTTTCGATTCGTTACCTGTTTCAAGGTTTGAAGTAGCATGCTCTCCACCGGGGCCCCATCTTCACCCGGCATCGAGACATAGCCGACGTCTTTCCGGAGCCAATCCAGAAGGACTCGGGCATAAGCATCAAAACTCTCTTGACGTTGAGATGCGTCAAGCATGGGAAAAACCGCCTTTGCTGATCCTCCACTCACGATGAACCTCACAAACTTCTCAATCGGTTCGGCCGGGCGCAGTTTCTCGCGGCTACACAGCTGTCTGTATTCCTCCCAAACGGCGCTATCAACCCATATTCCGGTCTGCTTCTTCAACGTTACCACGCAACATTACTATTCCCATTACTTCCAAAACATTAGGGGTCATCTATTATAACCTTGTCAGTCTGTTATCTCCAGAATACAGCGTAATTCTCAGCGCAAGCGAAAAAAGTGCTCTTGCTATAGGCCTCAAAAACCAAATTCCGGACGTTCTCTATATCTTGTTCTGACCTCGTTGTCGATTCGGTCTTGAACCTCATTTATGAAAGAGCGTGGGTGAGAAAAGAAGAGGGGGGGGGAATCTTGCGAGATGCTAGTTTCCTGAGGTTATCAGTGACATCTCGTTCGACGCTTGGATTCCGTCGCCGTTCAGGTCATGCCAACTGTAGATGTAGAACGAGTCCCCGAAATCGCCGATGTGTGGCCACACCAGGTCTGCGAAGCAGAGGCCGCTGGCGTAAGTTCCCTGCGCGGATATTCCCCACTGAGAGAGCACCGTTCTGCTGCCGTCCTTGAAAGTTTGGATCACGAAGTAGTCCATTACGTTTGGGTTGTACGTTGAAATAGCCACTGGATAGAGCGTCTGGCCGTTGTCAATACGCTTGAACGTGTAGTACGTCGCATTCACGTCGCACCAGACCCAGGCAAGGCAATGGCTCTCGTAATACTGCATGACCTTGCTCGCTGACCTTCCCCCAAAGATGACGATGTCGCCCGAGACCAGCGGCGAACCAGAAGTCTGGTTGATGAACGTCGGGTTGTTCTGCGAGATTATGTTCTGAGACTGTGCCGACTTGCCGTAGACGAAGCCGAGGGCAGAATCATCGTAGATGTTGCCCGTTCGAAGGTAATAGACCGTTTGAGCTTGGTCCTGCATTATCTGTGATGCTAAGGCCTGCAGTGAGGATGCGCTCGTGCTGGCAAGTCTCAGTGCATAGTTGTTATGGAGCGATGGACTCATGTAACTGAATTGGGTGCCCCATATTGAATTGTATTGAATTCCAATAGTAGCGCCTGCGCCATAATCGTGGCTTGGATCCTCGAAGGAAACATCCTGATATTGAAAGACTATGTCGCTGCTGTTTTCGTAGAATACTATCTCGAATGTGACACTCCCCGCGTCCCAATAGTGGGACACATCCTTCCATTCTACGACAAGCGATCGGTTTGGCGCATTGCCAAGTGCGTTGCAATAGACCGCTCCGTGATCAACGGTGGTTCTCATATTCAGGTCGTCCCAGAAGATGGCGACAAGTCTGTCAATGCCGTAGATATTTGTGGAGGGGATTGGAGCATTAGTCCAAAGTTGGTATTTGTTCTCAAAGTTTATGGTTCCATCCGAGCAAATTGTCAAGTTTGAGTAGGAGTCGCCGTAGAAATTGATCGGAAACGGTGATGTTACAGTAAGCTTACTCTCGTCTCCTAAGCAAAGTCCGATGCTCGTCCCACTCAGTTCAACCCATTGGTAAGTTGTATCATAGAAACTGTAGGTTGGGATGCTCTTGACGCTTCCAGAAACTGACGTGCTCGTTGGCGTGAAGCTGGGTGCTGTCGCGTTGACTCCGATCGTTAGGGCTCCCGTAACTCTTGGAGTGTAAGAAGCAGTGTAGATTCCGTCGTTCGCGACCTTGTCAGGCGCGACACCGTAATCCGTGAGAGTTCCGCTTGGCTCACCCGTTGAGAAGTTTGCTTGGACGTTTGCGCCCAAGATAGGGTCTGTTACCGTGTGTATCCATGCACTGATGTTGTATTGAGCCCCCTTGATGAGTTTGAAGTTTGCAGTTGGCTCTATTATCTTGATGTGCATTGACGTGTCAGTCGTCGTGAGCGCGCGCGAGGCGTTGATGCTTCCGTCCGTTAGGACCTTACCCGTCAGGCTTGGCAACGTGTCGACAGTGGAAAGGATACGGGTTCTTACCTGAATGCGAGAGTAGGTCGGGTGCAAAGCCAGAATGAGCGCCGCAAGGCCGGCCACATGTGGACAAGCCATGGAAGTGCCGTCCAAGTAACCATAGTTCATGCTGTATCCGTAGTCATTCAGCGTGACATGGTATGTTGGCATTGTTGACAGTATGTCCACTCCTGGGGCTCCTACGTCGACGTTCGTTGGTCCCCAATTCGAGAACCATGCTAAATCGTCATGGTAGTCTGTGGCCGCCACAGCGATTACGTTGTCTAGGTCGTAGCTTGTAGGGTAGGTCGGCATCAAGTCGTTGTTCTGACCATTATTGCCTGCTGAAGCAATGAAGAGCATGTTGTTCGTGCCAGCAGCTTGTATCGCGTCGTACAGTGCTTGGTCGTAACCTGCGCCTCCCCAGCTGTTGCTTAGGATTCTGACATTCACGCCATGCAGCACCTTCATCATGAGGGCATAGTCTATGCACTCGATGGCGCCTGAATCGTAACCATTACCTTGATTATCAAGGAACTTCAATGTCATGATGCTTACATTCCAGTTGACACCCGAAACGCCGATACTGTTGTTCCCACCAGCCCCAATAATCCCAGCGCAATGTGTTCCATGCCCGAAATCATCCAACGGCGGGGCGCTACTATTAACCACATTTGTCCCATAAACATCGTCTACGTATCCGTTGTGATCATCGTCTATTCCGTTTCCAGGAATTTCTCCTGGGTTTCTCCACATGTTGCCCGCCAAGTCTGGATGGTTATAGTCTATGCCTGTGTCAATCACTGCGACTACGGTGGCGTTGTTGCCCGATGTGGCATCCCATGCGCTAGGAGCGCTTATGTCTGCACCAGGGGTTCCTCCTGTTTGACCATAGTTGAAGAGGGCCCACTGGTAGCTGAAGTAGGGATCATTTGGGAACGTTGAGCAAACCTTGCGGACGTAGTTTGGCTCTGCATATTCGACTTGAGCATTATTCCTGAAAAAGTCCAAAGCCGCTGTCAGCGTCAGGTTCTCTGGAAGGCGAATGTGATATACATCTGTCATTCGGAAATGATTGAGAATTGTTGCTTTGAGCCCTTCGATTACGCTGTTGATACTGCTTGCACTGGCTGTTTTGAACTTGATGAGCAACTCGTCTGGTTTGAATTCAGCCTTTGCAGCATCATGCTTATCCTCTACAGTTGCGGAAACACCGTTGGTTGTTCCTAGGTCTCGCTGCTCCACTTGCACACTGCTCCTTTTGTTCGTAAATGACTCTGTTTGATTCGCAATTGACCCTAAGATGCTGGTTAAGAGTACCATGCAAACTGCTGCAAGGACGATAATGTTTGTGCCGTCAACTCTATATTTCTTATTCATCTCGTAATCCTCGGCGACAGTTTCCTTGGTCAAATTAATAAGACTTTGTGTTTGGTGCGTCGGACAGGAATTCAACTCTACGAAAGACCCATTTGTGAAAAAATGATTGTCTCTATGTGTCCGACGCCTGAGGAGCGTCGAAAGAAGCAATTGGAGTTAGAGTCGACACACTCTAGCTGGAGAAGACACCCGATCGGTTGATGGCGGGGATCAACACCCCATTCACGGATTTCCTCAAGCTCCTGAATAGTAACCTTTTCAGGAGACTGCTTGTCAATCATCTCCCATTGGTCCTCCCTTGAAAATCATCCCGTATACAAAAGCATCAACAAAACTCACAAAAAACATGGACTTGTAAGGAGAAGATCGTCAATTGCTTAGAAGGAGCGCTTTGGCCCAACGCCCGACAAATCCTATTCGAATAGCAGACGATGCTTTACTTCGCACAACGGTGCAAGCAAGTTCTTGATGTCGACGATGTGGTCCAGCTATAAGTGAAATGTTACTCACACATATTGCCACGACCTCGTCTCAAAGAAGAACGAATCATCTTCATGAGTGCTAACCTTTTATTATTCATTCATAGTTCATTTCTTCTCACTGGGCTGATCTGAATTATGGAAAGATGAAATATCATGGAGCGACAATCAAGGAAAAATCGTCAACTCGCCTTGTTGGGCATAGCCCACTCCTTCAACCATTCGCTCTTCGTCATTGCTCCGCCTCTACTGGGACTGATAATGGCCAGCTTGAATGTTACAAAATCTGAGATCGGTCTTGTGACAACCATTGCATCATTCATCTATGGCGCTGGTTCACTCATCGGCGGACCATTAGGCGATAGAATCGGTGAGGCAAAAACGATCATCATCTGCCTCGCTCTTTCAGGCCTATCATCATTCATCATGATTGCTGCAGGATCAACACAAATGGTCTTTGTATATACCTTGGCGTTAACCTTGATGGCTATTTGGGCTGGTCTTTACCATCCGACGGCAAATGCTCTGATTTCGAAAACTTTTAAAGGCAAAGTGTCCGAGTCCATGGGACTGCATGGCGTAGGTGGAACGCTAGGCGTTGTCTTGACTCCCACAATAGCGTGGTTTATAGGTGCAACCTACGGATGGTCGTGGGCTTTTGTTGTTTTTGGCGCTCTTTGCACGATCCTTGCTTTCATATTCCCCAGAGTCTTCGCAAGAGAAGAGAAAAAGGATAAGGAAAGCGGATCAATAGCTAACGTTCTGAGAAATCGTGACTTATGGGTGCTTCTGGTCTTCAACGTAGCCGTTGGTTTGTTCATGAAAGGCGTGGAACTCTTCTTTCCAACGTTCCTTAAGGAGAACAGGGGGATCGACCCGATGTGGGCATCTGTCGCTTACACGCTTCTATTGGCGTCTGGCGTCCCAGCGCAATGGATTGGTGGAAAATCAGCGGGAAGGTTTGGCTCGAAGAAAGTGTTGATAGCGGCCTCAGCCGGTATCTGCCTGAGCCTGATCTCGCTTCTGTTCTTCCCAATCCACATGATAGGAATATCCTTATTCATAGTCCTGTACGGGCTGGCGTTCTATGCGCACCAACCTGCGTTGAACTCTCTGACAGGGTTCTTAACTCCTCAAAACCAAAGGGGACTGGTTTACGGGATATTTTTCTTCACCTCGTTTGGGATTGGCTCTGTCTCACAGGTTATCACAGGTTACGTAGGCGACTCTTATGGTCTGGATGCAGCGTTCTACATACTGACAGGATTTGCGTTGTGCGCGCTGATGCTCTCATTCATGTTGCCGGACAAAAGAGAGGAACGCCTTGATCGTGAAATCACGACATCTGTATACAAAAGCATCAACAACTCTCACTGAAACCTTAAGGCGCTTTCTGACAAAGAACAAGAACACCCTAATGTGGCGCGCGCCGCGTAAAAAAACATTTCTTCAATACCACTCGACAGACGACTTCCCCAAAAGACCAGTGTGCATTGAATGATCGAAGGAAACGGTTTTTGGCGCCTGTTGCTTAGGGGTTCGAGTCTGGAGACCAATCAGTCTGGACGCTGTTCTCACCTACTTGAACAGCGGACTACGCAGAGAGCCCAGTTAGGAGTTGATCTTTATAGAAACGAAAGGTATATTCTGACCGAAGGAGCTGTTGCCTATTTGTCCGACGAGCGCCAGGTTGACTGGGGATGTCCCTGTGAATTGTGCAGCGATAGGAGAAAAGTTTTGATAAGTAACTATAGCGTTACCTGAGGCAAAGTGGACTGCCACTGGCACATTGTAGTTCAAAATGACAGGAGCGTACGTGTTCGGTACAACCCCCGTTGTTGCATTGACATTGCAGATGTACCAGTAGGATCCTCGAACCTGTTGGGGCGTCGTTGGGAAAATCGAGAAGAACACCGAATCGGAGGTCAGATTGATTGTCCTTTGTTGTTGGTCGAGATTGGTGAAAACGACTCTGAAAGCGATGCTCTTACCACCTGATGACACTGAATAGCCCGATCCGCCGGCGGGAAAGGGGGTTAGTTGATACGGGTTATTTCCAGTTACATTGTAGTAGGTGAAGTTTTGGAAGTCCATCATCAGGGCGCCTATGCCTTGGGTTACGTTTGACGACACTATGGTGGTGTATGACGTAATAGCTTTCTGCAATGGCACAACATTTCCTCTCGCCGTTATGAGCCATGAAGAAAAGCTGTAGGCGCTTCCTTGAAATAAGCCTGGAACAGTTACGTTAGAGCTGAGACTTAGGGTGGCTCCACCGTAGACATTTACGTTTGACAATTGGGAGTAATTGTAACCAGTGTAGGTTGTATTGCTTGCATATGCCCAAAGCGCGCGCTAAGCAAAATAAACTTCCATTGGGGTATTGTATCTTAGAGTTACCGGAGTGTACGTGTTCGAAATTGCTCCAGTCACATTGTTAACGCACGCGCTGGACGCCACGAACGAATTCCAAGCAGGTGACTTATTGTCATTGACGCGGTGAGAATAGATTCTGGTTGGCTATATTTGAAAGTGATAGAACTGATCCGCACGCGCGCTTCCTTGTTCACTGCGAGAAAGGTACTGAAAAGGCGTTAAGGGGAAAAATACAACGCTACGAATGGTATGTTTTGGCCATAGTTACTTCTAACAACAGTACTTCCACCGGATGTGGTGGTGTAGTTTCCGAAAAACAGCAGGTTTACTGCTGCGATAGAGTTGTGATGCTGTTGATCAAACGTTTGACTTTGCTGTGCAAAGACCAAGAACTTCGTAACATTGTATTGCAACGTTATTGGAGAATACGGCGTTTGAATAGTGTCGGTCTGGTTGTTCACGATATACCAAACTGGACCTAGTGTGTGTCCGGGTACAGCGGCGAAATATGACCACATTATTGATTTACTATCTAAAGTGACGTTGTACTTGTTGATGTTATAGTTAGTTATGTTGAAACCGAATGCCATATTACTGCCAGCTGGAATCGTGTAGGCTTGGGTGCCCGTTGGGTAAGGGGTCAATTTACCGTTGTTGACGGTAAAATACGTGAATGATTCAAAGGTAAATGCCAATGAACCTATCCCCCCCGCTACATAGGCAAATGGCGCAATAGCGTTATTTTGAGCAGCGAAAAATGGGTTTATAGTGATGGTGTTTCCTCTTGCTGTAGTGAACCAGCAACTTAGGCTATCTTCAAGTGAATTAGGCAGTGATACATTGATTGCTGTGGAGCCAGATAGGGTTGTTACGTCTCCAGATTTTAATGAGAGTATGTTCGGTGGATTCTTAGATGCATAGGTTTTTGTGTTGTTGTCCACCACCCATACGGTGATGACCTGTGATGACAGTGACCCTCCATTCTGAAGCACTCCAGTAACCGAAACGGTGGAGTTGTTGACCCTGCTGCAAGTTACGTTAGCTATTATATTCTCTTTTGATCGATCTAAGTCTAATTGGCGATTTTGTGCCATGCTGTTTTCGTAGTTCGCATTTTGTGAGAGCGTCCAAACAAAAACTGTTGACACAAGGGAAAATATCATCAAAATCGCAAATATCGCACCTATAATTGAGGAGAAACCTCTCAAGTTGGCGAATAAATTCGTCCTTTTCCTATGGATAAAATGACTGAACAAAACTTGATCCCCTCTGAGTAATAATCTTAAGCGAGTAGTTGTTTCCCGGAACAAGACTTGCCGAGGATATGCTGAAACTTCTCTCTTGACCTACATCTATGCTTTGAGTCGGCGGGCTTGCGCCATTGAAGAGCGTCAAGGAGACGCTTACAGTCTTCGTCCATGTGCTGTTGAAAAGGTAAACACTGCTGAGTTCAATGCCGCCTATTGTTCCGTAGTTCATCAGATACACCGCCAATTCGCCATTGCTGCTGTTGTAGAAGATATACTCAAAGGTCAATCTCTCCTTCGTCTGGTTAATGTCAGCGGAGATCGCCTGACTGTACCTATTGTTGTAGTTTGAGGCTTGGCTCACGGACCAAGCGAGAACTGAAAAACCCACAGCTATGACGGCGCCTACGAGAATTACGTTTGAGATGACCGCACTCACGGCCCGCTTACACTTTCTCAATGCAGAGATTCTTGAAATCATCGCGTTGGATTGCCCCTGCTTGTAGTCATACTATTAGCGCTGACAGATACTATTAAATCTTACTAATTAATATACAATACTCCACCATGATGCACCACCGTTCGCAGGCTTTCAGAATAGACTTTGCGATGACAATAACCCAAGTCTTATCCACTAAGTCACACCTATAACAAGAGCGAGCGTTTGGCTCACTTGGCATTTCAGTTGCGAATTTCGCCGTACCCTATAAACAAAAAGAAAGCATGGCGCGCGCGCCCACATGCCACAGATGGAATCAGCTGAAGAAGAAACTGGAAGCTCCATTTGGTACATGTTCAGGCAACGAATTCGGTCGTAACCTATAAGCAAAATCAAGGATGGGACATGCTTTGTAGCGAGTACCATCCGCGAAGCAGCCTCAAAGCCAGATCATATGAACTTCTACGACAAGATTCCGTGCCAAAACATGGCTTTCGAGCGACAAACGGCCAGAGCACGTCCCAGTGTCGCGGCTTTCCGCGAAGAGCATTCGTATTCACCGAGTTAGCACTATAGACCTAAAGAACCGAACTACTACGTTGTCATTCTGCCGCAAAAGACTAAAAAACCACGTAGCTTCATGCCGGATGCGACACCTTTCGGGCGAACTCACAGATCTTGACTGATCTGTACTTAAGGAGGTCCGTTCGGTTGCAGCTATGATTGGTCAGTGATTCGTCGAATGCTAGCGAACCTTATAAACACAGGCAACAAGCTCAGGATTTGACCTCCTCTGGCCGGAATTGTCCTCTGAAGCTCATGGTCAGGTTTTTTGGGTTATGGTCAAAAGGCGCAATCTCCATGGAAGTCTGTGTGTTTCGACAATCTTGACCAGGCGAAAGACAATCGAGTGACTGTGTTTTTAAAAGAATGGTTAAAAACTTTGTAGCTTCCACACGAGGAATAGCATAGAGTAATTAAACTTTTATGTTGAAGCGAGGGCCTTGCGCGGGCTGGAAAACGAACTCTTCGGTAGCTGCGTTCTGGTCGTAGGCCACTGCCACCGTGTAGGTTTACTTGAAAAACCCAATGCCGAGCTCGGCCTGTTTGCTTTTCAGGCTCTCTGTCAGCAGCTTGTCTTTATTGCCCGATAACCTGGACTATTATTGTACGTTTTCTCGGGTGAACGTCAGTTTCCACGAAAATCAGGGACTGCCACGTTCCGAATTCAACGTGTCCATCCATCACAGGTAGGGTCTTGTCTGGTGGAAAAAGCAGTGATCTGAGATGCGAATGTGCGTTGGACTGATGGACATATGGTTTGTCCTTAGGAATTAGATTCTCAAGAAAGACTCTGATGTCTTCAAGCAAGCTCGGCTCATTCTCTGTGAGAACCAGCAAGCCAGTTGCATGTGGAGCAAAAACGTGAACTAGACCATTGCGCACGAGCGACCTCGAAACCATATCCAGAACTTTTTCGGTTAGATCCACAAACTCAATTTCACCATTCGTTGACAAGCTAATGGTTTGGTTGAAGATCTTGAAGTCTGACACAGCACTCACTATAGCGGCTTAGTCATTGTTACTTCGTCGATATAACGTCCTTCCTTGAAGAATTTTCCAGGAGTGCGACCAGTCTCAACAAACCCGACCTTCCCATAAACATGGAGCGCCCTAGCATTGTTTGCAAACACGGTCAGCACCAAGACTTTCAAGCCCCAAGATTTTCCCTGCTCGACGAGCGTCTTCATCATTTCAGTACCGATTCCCGAATCCCTAAAACCATTCTTGATTGCAATGCCAATGCCTCCCAAGTGCTTATCGTAACCGCTGAGCCTCCTGCTCAATTCGGAACTTGCCACCACTTTCCCGTCAACCTCAGCAACCAGATAAACGACCTCCTCCCATTCCATACGACTCAAAGCTTTCGCAAGCCATTCAATTTCAGCCTCCCTAGTGACTTTCTGGTCTCTGAGTATGTTTGCTTTCTCATCCACAAGAGAATTAATAAACTCTAAACAGTCTTCCAAATCATCTCATTCGAGAGTTCTCAGAGTCACCCTGCATCCGCCTTTAGCGTCAAATGAGCGAATGACCTTTCCGGCTTTCATGGAAGCTATTAACACGACACGCGTTTTAATGCTTTCCAACCACTTTTCTGTCAGCAAGGTTAAACAGGGAATCTGGTTGATGCTTCTGTATACAGGTGCCAGAACGGTGCTTCTGGAGCAGGCTGGTGAAATGTAGAGAGCATGAGTAATACCGATACAACTAATATCACCAAACAGCAAAATCTTCATGAAGGAATGTCAGAAATATCCGCCACGAAGCCTATACCAAACAAGATAGATTTGTACTCTCATGATAAAGAAGCCAGGAGTAATCCCCTTCTCCAAACATCAAAGCATCGATAACGGCCTCAGTGAGAGGCCCCCGCAATGGAACCGAACCTTAGAGTGTATACAAATGCATCACCAAAGTCGATCTAAATAACACGGAAAGAACCTTCACGCTGAAGGGGATGCACGTTTTGGATGCATTGTAACTCGACATCAACAAAAAAGTCCTGTGGAGGCAATAACAGAGCATGTCTCGGGATGTACAACTAATCGCAGCAACGGGCCAGCCACGCTTGCTTTTGTTCACTCGAAAGCCAGCAACAAATCACGCGTGAAGCATCTGGCCCAATTTCAAATAGGCTGAAAAGAGACAACGCAGAAGGGTCGTCTGGAACGGAGACCGAAGCAATCCTCAAAGAAATCTCGAAGTATTCACGAAGCATTCACGAAGTAGTGGCACTCGGCTTCGCATGGAGATTTTCGAGGGTTTCTATATGAGGCCACGGTAAAGTCCATGCCAAGCCTTTTATGGTTGAGCGGAAAGGGCTGAAACTGGTTATTTCTTGGTTTCAGCCAAGATTTGAGCTTTCTGATTCTCGGCTAGAGAGACAGAATGCAGCATTCCTTGCGTATGCTACAATTCGAACTTGAACAGACTCGTAAAACGTCTTTTTCGGTAGAATGGCCGCTGATGTTAGTCGAAAGCTTGATTACGGCATTTCGATGATTCGTCCAGTTTCAATGCGATTTTGGCTTTGTTCGTTCGAACTCTATCATGTTGTGGGTTTTTGCATATTCCAGATAGCGAAATAACTGCTTTAATCATTCACACTCATATCTCCAGATAGACGAAGCGAAAGGTGTTGAGCTTGGCTCTTGACCCATTTGGAGAAGGCATCGAAACAATCGAACGATCTGTTAATGGCAGAAAGATCAAAGTGACCTGGGATTGGGGTAACTTTGAGAGCACCGAAGGCTTCCCAGTTGATGACAACCTGATCAACTGGGCAATTGGCCAAGAGCAAGCATTGAAAGAATGCTTTTTATGCTTGGATGAGTGGGTTCACAAGCTTAAGTGGCTTGAAAAAGCCCAGTGGTACGAAGGCTGGAGCAAGTCTGATAAGGTGAAGCCCTCCGCAAAGACTGTCATAAGCCCAGGGCCATATCTCCTCCTGCTAGGTGACCCTGGCACTGGAAAATCCTTGATAGGCAAGGCGTTAGCGGAAAAGCTCACTCAGATCTACAAGGAAAATGGAGTGAAAATGTTCGATGTATTGTGTTGGAAAAATCCTGCCCTGCCTAGCCAACCAAAGGTTTCAATTCATAGGAGTGGCGAAGGAAAAAAGATCCTTCAAGTTGAGCAACTGAAGGAGTTCAAAAGGAAGTTTACCACAAAAATAGGGTTGAAGGCACTGCAGACCTTTCTTGTGGTAATGGGTTTGGTTCTAATGTCCTTAGGATTCTATTTCATTCTTCAGACTTGGCAGACTTGGAATCTGAATCCAGCCTACCTTGGAGACACCCTGCAGCAGTTTTATCATTACAGCTTCTCAGACTATCTCATTGAGAAGTTTGTAGGAATGGTACCAATGACTTTCATTCCAGGTGGAAGCCTGATCTTTTTTGGGGTTTTCATATGGTGGTTCTCGCGGTTAGTTGGTGGAGGCGGTCTAAAAGGCATCGGGGGTGCCCAGCAAACAGACATCCCCAAGATGATAATAGACAACAGTGCAGGTCGCGCACCATTCGTTGATGCTACGGGGCACAGAAGCGCGCAGCTGTTTGGTTCGATAGCTTGGGATCCGTATCAGACTGGTGGCTTGGGCACTCCAGAGCATCAAAGAGTCAGTGCTGGCGACGTTCACAACGCATCACTCGGTATATTGTACATTGACGAAATAAAGAATCTGGACTCAGAAGAAGCCGTGACCCTCCTGACAGTGCTTGAGGATGGGCAGTTACCGATCACTTTGAGGGGCAAGCTCAATGGAGGAGACACCGCGGCAATGTCAGTCTCATCAGAGCCCGTGCCTGCCATAACATTTTTCATCGGGGCAGGAAACTTTGACAGTATAGGCCAGATCCACCCAGCGCTGATGGATCGTATCTACGGATACGGCAAGGTTGTCAGAATGAACAATGACATGCCCAACAATGAGGAAAACAGGCGTAGGTATGTGCAATTCATAGCGCAAGAAGCCAAGCGGTTCAATTTTCCACCTTTCAGTAGGGCGGCTTGCCGAGAAATCATGGAAGAAGGCAGGCGAAGAAGCAACAAGAAAGATGCGCTGACGACAAGATTTAGACCCTTAATATCGATAGTGAAAACGGCTGCGACCTTGGCGATTAATGAAGGATGCGAAGCTGTTGAAAGTCGGCACGTTCAGGAAGCCATAGAACAACATTGCAAAACTATTCAGCGACAGATAATGGAGCACGAAATGAGTGAGCGAGGAAAGCTCCTCGAAATAAGTGCCAAAGGAACTGTTTTGGGGCAAATCCATGGCTTGGCTATTGTCAAAGACCCGTTCAGTGGAGAAATGACAGGCAGCGTACTAAACGTGAAAGCACACATGGTGAAGAGAAGTGAGCTCCAAAGAGATTACCCATTCAAAGGCTACTATAAGGTAACAGGCATCGCGAAAGGCCAAAGCTTCATCTCAGACAGCATTGCTAAGGTCAGAAGCGTAATCCTGCAGAAGTATGGAGTGGACATTGCCCAAGACTACTTGACTCACATAGATTTCGCACAATCCTACGGAGTGGATGGGCCATCTGCCGGCGTGACCATGACCATTTTGCTATGCTCACTCATAGAAGGCAAACCTGCGCGACAAGATGTGGCGGTCACTGGAGAAATAAACTTGGGGGTCGGTGACTCCATACAGATAACCGCTGTGGGCGGCGTATACGAAAAAATCAAAGCCGCAGAAGCATGGGGTTTCAAGAAGGTAGTCATTCCTCAAAAGAACTACGAACACTCAATCGACATCAAGGACTACAACATAGAAGTTGTTCCGGCAGCGACGTTGGATGATTACCTAAGAGAATGCTTGATTGAAAAGCCAATGCTGGAGCTGCCACTTCAGACTTATAAGCACAAGAAATCCTAAGTCTTTTAGCCTGAAGGATGAACCAGCTTATTCGATCAGCTATCCTTCTGGCAAGAGGCACTTTGATGGTTAGGGAAGTGGACAAGGACGCAATTCGTCGTTGGCGCAAGAGAGGTTTTTACAGCGAAAACGTCCTCGTGAAGCTTCTTGGAAAAAAGGGTTACAATGCTGTCCGTGTTCCAGTCAGCAACCCCAGTCTCAACCCGTTGCCTGACATAATGGCTAGAAAGGGGCAACACGTCTATGCATTTGAAGTCAAAAATGCAAGCTACTACGCGTATTTTCCCAAACAGCAGATCGAGAAGCTTTTCAGATTTCTGCATGAACTCATTCCAGCAGATAATCAATACAAGCATGCCATTCTTGCTGCCCATCTTGGCAAGCGATGGATTTTCAAAGAGGTAGGTTGGCAAGAATGGGAAAAGAACAGGCTCCCTGAAAAAGCAAGGATTTTGAAACGTGACCGAGGCAACTTCAGCGCAGAAAATGGGGGTTAGTCATATGGATACTAGCGCGCCAGCTATTACTGCGTTTGATCTGTGCAAGATCTACAGAATAGAAGAAGGAACGGTCGAAATACTGAAAGATGTTGATTTCGACGTGGAGAAAGGCGGTTTCACCGTCATTTGTGGAGCTTCTGGCGCTGGAAAGACGACTCTGCTAAACATCGTCGGAGGTATTGACAAACCCACAAGTGGAAGGATCATCGTTTTCGAAGAGGATTTAGGAGTTCGTGACGAGGATTTTTTGGCTACTTTTCGCTGTAACAAGATCGGCTTTGTGTTTCAATCATACAATCTAGTGTCCACTTTGACCGTAGCTGAGAACGTCGCATTTCCTATGGAGTGGCTGAGAAAACCCCTCAAAGAGATTCAGGAACGTACCACGATATTGCTGAAGCTAGTGGGGTTAGAACATAGATCTGAGCACTTTCCGCACCAGTTAAGTGGAGGTGAACAGCAGCGTGTAGCTTTTGCTCGTGCATTAGCGAATGATCCGCCCTTGCTTTTGGTTGATGAACCGACTGGTAATTTGGATGCAAAAACTAGTTTGAAGATTATTGAAATCCTAAGAGGCCTGCAGAAAAGCGAGAAAACCATTGTCGTTGCGACGCACGATGAACGGATCCTCGAATTGGCTGACCAAAGACTCGTTCTTGAAGATGGGCAATTGGTTGATATGAATGAGTGAGACCTTCTTCTCGATAAATGATCTGATGCGTCGAAGGCTGCAGACAGGTACAGTCGTGGTCGGGCTAGCTCTCTGCGTAGCCTCCACCTTATTTCTGCTCTTGTTAGGTGATAGAATAGGTTTCCACATTTTGTCGGTGACTGAAAGCGTTCTCACGCCGAATTTTGCCAAAGTCTTCTCCAACTTCATAGTTTTCGTTGGATTCTTGACTTTCCTGATCAGCACAGTGATCCTTGCCTTCATGGTTTACTTGATGATGTCTCAAAGAATTAGAGACATTGGCTTGATGAAGGCAATTGGATGCCCGAACGACCTAGTTTTCGGTTACTTCATGAATGAACTTGTAATAGTAACCTTTGCTGGCTGTTCGCTTGGTGTGTTTCTTGGACTGGCAATGGACTACGTTTCAACCAATCTATTAAGTAGTACAAACTCTCAGCCGCAATCAACTGCTGTCAATTTTTGGCTCGCCCTTTTGGCATTTCTAATATACTTTGTGCTGTCCTTGATCATAGGTGCTAAACCTATCCTTGACACTGCGAAAGCTCAGCCCGCAAAAGCTTTGTCGCCAGCTTACATTTATGGACTGGCCAAGGAATCTGACTTCAGGGGCTCTGCCAGAGCTGGTTTTACGGCCAAGATCGCAATTCGAAGCTTGTTTCGTCGCAAATCTGCGACTTTTCAGGTGATTCTTTGCTTGACGGTAGTTTTCTTGCTTGTGACTGTAGCCGTTGCAGGAGGAATAATCGCTGAGGAGACTACGGGAAACTGGGTTGAGAGAGCCACTGGCAAAGACCTCATGTTATTTGGACATCGTGACATGTGCGACAGGTATCAGTTGCTGTTGACTAGGTTCTACCGATCGGGGGAAATCCCCGACTTCAACTACACTGACACCAGGTACCTGATACCAGACGATCTTCTAAACCAAATAAGCCGGACGCCAAACGTGACTGTTGACCAACGCTTGGTCTTGGAAGGGCGCATCCAAGAAGTGGAAGGATATACTGTCGACCCGAAACTGGGAACTAGGCCCATAGGCGACAATCGTGAGGGTGGATCGTTAATCATAGGTGTTGACCCTCAGAAGACATTCAGTAAATGGGTTGTTGACGGTGAGTCTTTAGGAAACGGAGAATCAAGCGAAGCTATGATAGGCGATTTATTGGCCCAGAAGATGTTCTCCGCACCTTTACTTGAAAAGTTATCATATTCCGGCCAAACGCTGAAAGTCGTTGGCGTCTGTCTAGACCCCATCAACAATGGAAACATGGTTTACATTCCATTGAGAACACTGCAAAACGTCGCTAGAATCAACAAGCCCAATGTTCTCTTGATCAGGATCGACCCATCAGCTGACCGGCTGCAAGTCCTAAACGCCATAAAATCAAAGATCAACGCTTCAAGCCCAGAGTTCGAATTGAATGAGCTTAACCAAGAATTATCCAAGGCAGTCGGCTTTCTTGACAACGTCTGGTCCATGATAATGCTGTTACCGTTGTCAGTTCTGGCTTCCGCTTCCCTATGTCTGATAGGTTATGTCGTGTTGAGCGTTGATGAGCAGAGGCAAGAGTTCGGCATCCTGAGGGCCATTGGAATGAAGCCAAACGCCGTTGTGAAGATTGTTTCAACTCAAAATTTCGTGATTTTGCTTTCGAGCTATGCAGTCGGATTGTGCTTGGGAATTATTGCCACGTTGCTAGTTTTGATTCCTGAACCCTTAGTCACTGGTTTTACTATTGTGGAGATAGCTGGATGGCTGGTGGTGGTCTATGCATTGATCTTCGTTATCTCCCTCTTTCCCGTGCTGCGATTTGCAAGAAAGCCAATCCTGGAGATGATGAGAAGACCATAAGGCCTTGGAATGAGCGCTGACGAAACCTAGTATCAGCTATTGAAGAGCTTTGTAGTTGGAGATTTCACGAAATGCCGTAGCGAGCCCGCATAAACAGGTAAGTTGGTCAGAAAATCCTGAAGTTTAAGCACTGGCACTATAGGCACATCGTCATAGAAGCTGGAGCTTCCTTCTAATAGCGATAAGACGCTTGGAACGAATTCTACGTGATTCCATTTAACGCATTCAATTCTGCTTGTAGGATTAGGTAAAGACGCTGCAAAAGCCCTTGTTCTTTCTATTTGCTTTTCAACAATCTTCCTCAACTCTGAAGGATTTAGCCTGCGATGCCAATGCTTGCAGTCGATGCACATTACCAGTGGTTTCCTGCATCCTACGATGTCGATTTCCCATCTTCTTCCGCCATGTTTGAACCTCAAGTTCTTCGAGACATCGTAGCCATTTTGTTCTAATGCGAACGCGGCCATGCTTTCAAACTCTTGCCACCGCAGGAGCCGGCTTACAGCTTCAAGGTCAGCGCCTAGATCGACGGCGCGTACTGCCAACCTTAAACGTTGCGTTGCATCAGTCTCTATTACGCCCTTTTGGTCTTTAATCAAACCCTCATTTTGTAGTTTTTGCAGCAACTTTCCAGCAATCTGCGATGGAATTTTAACGCTCCTATTGACTGTTCCATGTACATCTGCTTCCTCATTTGCCATTTCAAGAATACTAATAATCAGTTTCATTTCAATGCTCAACATCAGGTCTCCAGTCAATTGCTGGGAAACTGTGAAGAATCAGCAAGTTTCGCCGACTGTTTAAAAGCCTTTCTATTTGCCTTTTGCCGCGTACCGCATTATTGGTCTTGTCGCTGATCGCCGAGCGACCTCCACAAATCCAGCTTTTCGAAAGGCCGCTGCCAAGCCAGTGTATGCGAAAACATCAGGTGTTTTGCCTTGTAATGGGTCAACTGGATATCCTTCAATGATGCCACCACCATGTTCTCTAACGTACTTCAGACATACTTCTAGCAGCTTGACTGTGAGTCCTTTGCGCCTGTATGGTTTAGCTATGAAGAAGCAAACCACAGACCATACTGGCTCATCGTCGATTCGTTTGAGGATCCTAGATCGTTCGAGGGTAGAGAAGCTCTCTCGAGGGGCTATTGAGCACCATCCAATCGGTTCATGATTGGCATAAGCGAGGATGCCTGGAACTTCGCCTGAATCCACTATCTTTTTCAGAGCCTTCTTGTTTCCTTGCCCCCTTTGCTTGACAAAATCTGAGTGTTTAAGTCTCCAGAACATGCACCAGCATCCCCCGCAAGCACCGCGTTTGCCAAAAAGCTTCTCGAGGTCTGGCCATCGCTCAGGAGTGAGTGGATGGAATTCCAAGGTTGCAGCATTTAACATATCCATCTCCATGGCGAACATTATGGTTTGTTGCTTGAAAGCTTTGTTGTTTGCAGGATCTCAGTTCGATTTCTAGTGGTTTGTTCCTTTTGCCCAAAATCTTCTGAAACAAGTGTTTTCGAGTTCTCTCTTTTGCTGATTATGGTCTTCTCAAGGCGTATTGTCGATGCTTCTGTATAAGGGCATCAGTTAGAACACGGAAACTGTAATAAGAAGGATCAGAATGACCACAACAACTCGGAAGTGTTCAAGACGTGACCAATGAATACTTGCGTAAAACTGCGAAATCCAAAACATTGTACGAGAGGGCCAAACAGTTTCTTCCGGCCGGCGTCTCTTATGGGATACGCAGCTTCGAGCCCTATCCTTTTTACACTGCTCGAGCAGAAGGTAGCAGACTCTATGACGTTGACGGAAATGAATACATCGACTTCTGGCTTGGACACACTGCCCTTATTCTAGGCCACAGTCATCCAACCATCGTAGCAGCAGTTGAGAAGCAGCTTAGAGACGGGACGCATTATGGGACACCACATGAACTTGAAATTAACCTAGCCGAGCAGGTTGCCAAAATGGTGCCTAGCTGCGAGATGATACGATTCACAAACTCGGGAACGGAAGCAAACATGTACGTCACGCGTCTAGCAAGAACATTCACTGGCAAAGAGAAAATTGCAAAGTTTGAAGGCGGCTGGCACGGGGGATATGATGCGCTACACGTAGGCGTGAAATACCCATTTGACATCCCGGAATCAGCTGGGTTAACGAAAGGCTCCCTCCAAGACACAGTCCTTCTGCCCTTCAATAACCTTGAAGGCGTGAGGGCAAAACTGAAGAATCAGCAAATCGCGTCCATCATCATAGAACCCGTTCTCGGTTCCGGTGGAGGGGTTCCAGTGGAGACCGAGTTTCTCAAAGGACTGAGAGAACTCTGCGATGAGAAAGACATATTGCTTATCTTCGACGAGGTCATCACTGGCTTTCGATTGGCTCCTGGAGGAGCGCAGGAGTATTATGGTGTGACTCCTGATTTGACTGTTCTTGGAAAGATTTTGGGTGGAGGTTTTCCAATAGGCGCCTTTTGTGGGAGTAGAGAGATTATGGAAAGAGTGGATTCAGTTGCGCATAAGCGGCCATATTACTCGTTCCATGGTGGAACCTTCGCAGCGAATCCGATCGCGATGACTGCAGGTTTAGCGACATTGAAGACTCTTGAAGATGGACGGTTAATAGATGGGTTGAACGCGCTCGGTGAAAAGACGAGGAGGAAACTGAGCGGGATTTTCGAGTCTAACGATGTTGATGCGCAAGTTACGGGGGCTGGATCGATTTTTAACGTCCATTTCACAAAAGAAAACGTGAAGGATGCAATTGCTGCTTTCAAGGCAGACAAGGGGAAACTTCTTGAATATGATCTGCAGCTGATTGCGAATGGGGTTTTCTTTCTACCGACGCATAATGGCGCGTTGAGCACTGCACATTCAGAAATGGATATGGAGAAGCTGTTTTCGGAAACAGAAAAATATGCAATGCAGTCTAGTTAGTGTCAGAATAGGAACTGGAATTGAGTGGTTTGGGCACTCTTAAGTCTTTGAAGTGAATGAACGTTGGTGTCCTAGGATTGCTTCGGCTTTTTTCAGATCCAATGGAGTGTTGACGTTGAAAAATGTTCTCAATTCAGGGTCTAGTTGCTGCAGAACGAGCGTAGAAACGTAGCGTATTCCGTGCAGTTTATCTACCATAGATTGCATGTTTGGTTTGCCTTCGTTCAAAGAAGCTTTGGCAGCTTCCAATGAGGGGCCTGTGCAGTAAACTGCCTGCAGTGGCTCTATGTAGCAGTTTGGCCATCGTGGTATAACAGCCGCTCTATTCTTGCACAGGTCAAATAGAAGTGAAAGGACTTCTCTGGAGACAAATGGGGTGTCACAAGGAAGAAGAATAGAGTATTCTCCGTTTGCGGCTTCGAGACCTGTTGAAGCTCCCAGGAGAGGAGTTTGTCCGTTGCCTTTGTCGATCACAACCTGGGCTTTTGAGCTCAAAACTTTCAAATAGTTTTCAGCTTGCGTTCGTGAGCTAACTATTACCAGTTTTTCGTCAACCAAGTTAGCTATTGCGTCTAGTACGTGTTTTATGAGGGGTTTGCCCGCTAGCGTAAGTAGTCCCTTGTCTTGTCCCAGTCTGCTGGAAGAGCCTCCTGCGAGGATAATTGCCGAGTTTTTCAAAAGCTTGTCACCCTCGATTAGCGGTATGTTTTCATTGCATGGGCTTTCTATAAGGTTTTTTGTGCGAATTATTACGTGGTTCGGAATACGCAGTATATTTTCCGCTCCTATTTGTGCTAGTTCGCTGAGGAGGGAAATGCATGCATTCAGAGATCAAAGAATTGAGTCGATTAATCTGCAATCAATGTGACGAAAAAGAGTACGAAAATTGTCAGAACTGCAAGGTTTATCGCTTAGTTAACAAGATTGCTGGACAGTAAGGGCTGGTTTCTGCTGCATTTGGTCGATTTCCTTAGCAATTTCACCGAGGATCCTAGTGAATGGGTGATCTGGCTTGTCTTGGGCAAAGATTATGTTTCCTTCAGCTTTCAATATGTCGCAGAAGCATGGGATTACTCCAAGCAGTGGAACTTGGTAAACGTCTTTGACTTTGGTTTGCACTCCCTCTTTGCTGGACTGCGAAGAAGCATCTAGCACCTTGTTAAGCACGATCTCTGTTTTCTTTTCGAACAAGTCGTAAAGCTCGCGTAGCATGCGTCTTGTTCCATCAACGTCTGATCTGTCGAGGGTTGTGGCGACGATCACCAAGTCAGCGCTGACGATGGCGTTTATTGATGAGTATTGCAGTCCTGGGCTAGTGTCGAAAATCAGGTAATCAAAAGCGTTTTCAGTTAATAGAGAGTTTCTGAGGGCTAGCAGTCTTCCGAGAGCTCTCATTTCCCATTTTCTGTCTTTTGCCGACATGTCCCGGATTGCTTCTGTGGCTGGGTTAGCTGGCGCTACAAATAACCTGTTCTTGCTGTTGACTTTATCGCTGAAGTCTATTAGCACTTTGTCGACTTCGCATGTTCCATTCAGGTAATCATTCATCCAGTGTTCTGGGTTTCCAACTTTCAGGATTGTTGCCAAGCTGGGTGCTCGAAAGTCAAGGTCAAAGAGGCACACTTTCTTTCCGCGCTTGGCGAGGATTGCGGCTAAGTTGATTGAAAGAAGAGTTTTTCCTGTTCCACCTTTGTATGAATGTACAGCTACCATTCTGCCCATGGATATCACTCTTGGCTTTCCCTGTCTACGTAGAAGTAGGCTTTTCTGCCTTTCCTTTCTTTTTTCATGTGTCCCATGATAACAAGCTGATTCAAATAGGCGCTTTCCACAGCTCTGGCCCTGTGTGTCTGCTGGGCAATTTCATCTGCTGTGGCTCTGCCGAGTCGACAAACGGCCATTGCCGTTTTTCTGAGATGATCTGGCATTGAGAGTAATGTCATGACGTCCAGTGGCGCGTCCGCGATCGGTTGTTCAAGGTTCTTTCTGCCATGCTTTTGCAGTTCAATCATGACCTCTATTTTTTCGTTTAGACGTTCGAGGTTTTCTTTGATTTTTTCTAGGATTAGTACGGGTTTTTTCCCTGAGAGATCTTGCGCGGCCACTGCCTTTTTCTCCACGTGTTTTACGAGTATACAGCATGTTAGGCGAAGCCGTGTTTATTAAGTCTTACGAAACATAAGTAAGAAGCGGCTGTACGAATTTAGGAAACTATTATTGTGACTCAACAAACTGGAAGTTAGCTGTTCAAAAAATAAGGAACTGAGCTAGAATGGCACCATTACGCCATTTCTGGCTTCTTCGACTATTGGAAGAACCTGCTTCAACTCATGGAAGTACTTGAGTACAGTTATGCCTCTCTGGGTCACTGCGTAAACGATTCTGCGCTTTTCGACAGTCCGTTCTTCCACTAAGTTTTGTTTTATTAAGAAGTCCAAGTGTTCTTTGAGTACACTGCAGTTAACGTTTGCCTTGTACATTATGTGAGTAAGTTTAAGCGGTCCGCGATGCGCTAACACTTTTAGTATGTCGATATACATTTCAAGCTTTGATCTTCTCATTGCCATGCCTCTTTCTGCCCTATTCTACTCTCTATATATAAAGCTTTTATGGATTTGAACTCCACGTTCTTTTTGCTTCGGCTCCACTGGTAGCAACTCTTTTCTTGGGCTAGCATTAACACTTTCATTCTATTTTGGAATGCCGTGACCAAATCGTCTATCAATATTCTTTGCAACTCGGTTGAGAGTTCCCTGATGTTTTTACTGAAAACGTTGGCCATTTCTGTTTCCAATTCGCTTCTTCGTTTAAGTGTCAATATTTGTTTCAAACGTTTTCACCAACCATTTCTGGTGCGAGAATAGGTCATATACACTTAACTATCTTATGAATCGCTAATCTGGATAGGAGATTCATTTCCAGTATTTACAGTTCATTTTCGCTTCCTGAAGAACATTAATCCGTCTTTCTCGCAGTGATATTCAACCTGTCTGTGAGCCTTTCGGGTGAACCAGTTGCATACTGGGTGTACGAAGATGGAAAAAGAATCGAAGATATGTCCTCTTTCCACCTCAGAAGAATAGGCGAGCTTGAAGATTAGATGAAGAAGAAGGACAAGAGTCTGGCTCAAGAGAACTTCTCACGCGCGCGTGATCACTTGGCTGCATGTTCCTAGGAACGTTGGCTTCATCTCACAAACACGATGCCTAGCCTAGGTTACCTGTTATGTTATGCGCGCGCTACTTGCCACAGAAATTCATCGTTCCCCTGGGAACTTGCATTAAATCCGCACATCTGCTAAAATGATTAACTTGCAAGAGTTAGGATTGACCTGTCTACCAAAAGTCTTAAGTTGGCCTAAAAAGCAAAAAGTCTTACCAGTGAGGAGAGACGAGAGGAATGAAAACTACAAAGACAACAATGGCGATGCTGATTTTTGCTTGCGTGTTATGCTTTGCTGCTGGCGCCTTCGTAAACTCTGCTCGCGCAGTTCTAATAGGCGACATCAACCATGATAGCGTGGTAAATAGTGAAGACGCAGTCCTGCTTGGGATGGCTTTGGGTTCGAAATCTGGAGATCCAAACTGGAATGCAGAGGCAGATCTCAAGCTAGACACCTACATAAATGCCAAGGACGCAATAACACTTGCTATCCACTTCGGCGAAACAGCACCACCATAATCTCCTTTTTTTTGTAAGACAGTCATATCAAGTTGTCCATCAGACTCTAGCACCACCACTCTCACACATCTTCTATTTTGAAGTCAGCTCAAGCAAAGCGCGCGTTGAACACGATGAAAATTGGCGGGTTATTCATGATAAGGTTTTGACTCTCGCCAGCATTGGCCCCAGGATCCACTATCTTGTCCTTATTCTTGTCCCAAAGAGCTTAGGCTCCAATCCCTTCCACTCCACTCGGCACCTCTTCGCTAGCGCGGACAGCCCCTATAACGCTGCTAGAAGCGATTATGAATATCATAGTCACTATAGTCAAAACAGTAAGCGACCGAATTGTCTGACCCCCTTAAGATCCAATCCTGAATGTGATGGACGGCGTTTCAATTCGTATCCTGTCGCCGCCGTTTACGATGATCGAGTCACGGCCAGATGGCACGCACCCCTTCAGCATATAGACTCCAGCAGGAACTTGTGGTGGAGGTGTTCTAATGTTGTAATCGCCTTCCAGCATGAATCTTTGATCCCAATGGAATTCCTGACTAACTACCTCGTTAGGACTCAAAACAAGATTCCAACCCCAAGTCGGTCCGCCACCGGATCGTCTAACGAGTTCGGTGCCATTCTCATAGAGAAAAACGAAACCAAAACGCTGGAGACCATAGTCGCTTTGGTATAAACGCTGGGGATACTCAATCTGCACCGACTGATTCGAAAGGTTAGTCAACGTGAGTCTAAAAGTCAAATTCTCTCCTACAACAAGATCAGATTTGGTTAACTCCAACCCCAGCAGCAGAGGATAAGATTCCACCGACACCGACCCGCCAATACGGGGCGCTGTTGAATCCAGATAACCCTTAACTGCCACGATCACACCTAACAGCACGATACTGCATAGCAAAATCCCTTTGAGAACCCGACTTCTGAGACGCTTCGAATTAAGAGACAAAGAAACCTAGCCCCTAACGTATGATATAATAGCAGCTGGAGTCATTTATGGTTTTCGCGTGCCTGACCACTAGCGCGCGCTTGTTCGTGTGATGTGCGAATCGTGGAACCCCAGGACGGTACCCGTGGAATTATCTTTCCCTTCTGATTTTGTATACAGAAGCATCAACGAAACACACAAAAAAGGGAATTGTGCGGGAGAAATCTCCACTGTCAGTTGAAATCTGGATTCAGAATCCACGCTCAGAACTTCATTAGGGAAAACTTGTGCACAAGTGACTATTCTTATTCGGGATCAAGATCCTCCTCAAGTCACAGACGCAAATGGGGTCACAAGCCACCAGAGCTAATCGCTGACTGTCGAAGGACGATGCGGACTGCTTGGAGTTTGCGGAGATCAAAACAGACGCCATCACATCCCTCCATGTTTGCGGACTTCATTTACAAACAGAAGCCCAGCAAAGAATACTGCCAAAGACTTCAAGTCGAACGCAAAGATCAAAAGCATGTATCTTGAACGGCACCTATCTCTGGAATAGTGACTTCTGTCGATGCTTTTGTATACGATCCTATTGGCAACCCAATAACTAATGATTGAGCGGACTTGATTTAACACGATATTTCAATACGAGTTTTCAATACAGATTCAGGATTCATAAAGGATTTATCATCTAAAAGTGAAACTCTTGAGAACTGTGAGGTTAAATGCGAAAATCGAAGCTCGAATCGTATGAGGCTATTCTGGAAGCTCTGTCTGAGAAACCTTTAGAGATCGATAGTCTATCGTATAGGCTCAACGGAAACTGCGGTATCATTAAGGAGCGGCTAGGTTTTCTTGTAGAGAACAGACTAGTTGAAAAACGATTGATTGGCAAGAAAAGACTGTTTGCCATCACAGAAAGGGGTGAAGCAGTCTTCAGAACTTTGAGCCTGCAAAAGCGTTTGGAGAAGCTGAAAGTGACAGTAAGGGCCATAAGCGAAGATCCCGAGTTAGTATCAACTTCTCCGAAGACAGAAAGGAATACTAGATAACTAGAACAATGCCAAAGACGAATGCTTCAACATAGCACCTTTTTCAATGCGCCAGCATAGCAGTCGCCATTCTCCAAGTTGCCAGCCAAAACAGAGCAACAATTCACTTCCTCCCCAAGAACACTTTTATTTTCGGCTCTTCTATTCCTTCTTGCCGGATGATGAAAAGGCATTAGGTTGACGATCGGATGAAATATCAGAGTTACACGGACGGCAACTAACGAAAGGTTTTGGTTGGAAGTTATGCAGTTCACAGAAAACTCTCATGACCGTTGTTTCCAATTTTTAAATAATCTTCTCTTTGATTGACTGCGAAGGCATACCCTGATGAAACGCTTACTTCTCTTAACGGGCAATCCAGGTGTTGGCAAAACCACTGTCTTAATGAAGACTGTCGAAGCTCTCGGAGCCCGAGGCCACAGTGTTGGAGGTATGATAAGCCGCGAAATTCGTGGCGCCAAGGGCAGGATCGGCTTTGAAGTGCTTGATTTGGCCAGCGGAAAACGTGGGTGGTTGGCTCATGTGAAACAACGGAATGGTCCGCGATTGGGCAAGTATTACGTGAGTTTGGGTGATCTTGAAAGCGTAGGCGCTAATGCCATAAATGATGCTGTTAAGCGCGAGGGCGTCATTGTGATTGACGAGATCGGGCCAATGGAATTGTTTTCATCGAGATTCAAGGAAGCTGTTGAAAAAGCAGTTGAAAGCAGGAAGCTCGTGATTGGTGTCGTCCACGGAAAAGCAAAGGACAAATTGATAGACGTGCTTAGGACAAGAGAAGATGCTGAAACAATTGTCGTTACGTTCGAGAACAGAAACAACTTGCATGAGATCATTATCAAAAAAGCCTTGGAATTTCTTGAAAACGTTTGATGGAACCGTGCCAAGATTACTTTCCTACTAGTGACCATTTCGAGACTGAGTTAACTGTGTGCTGTGGTCGCAGATGTTGTGACAATATGCGATGGGTGGACCGACTCTAGTAGTTTTCACACCAGGCTTCAAAGTAGCTCCGCGGATGGTCGCATACAGGGCATTTTTCGGGAACTTCGGAACCTTCAAACACGTATCCGCAATTCCTGCACTTCCACTTAATGGGCGTATCTTTCTTGAACACTTTTCCCTGTTCCAGATTTGCCAGCAGCTTTCGATACCGCCTTTCATGGTAAGCTTCTACTTTTGCCACCATGCGAAATGTCTTGGCTGCTTCAGCAAAGCCTTCTTTCTCAGCTATGTCAGCAGAATCTGGATACAATTTTCCCCACTCAAGTTTCTCTCCTTCAGCCGCTGCCAACAGATTTTCTGCAGTGGACCCTATGATTCCGCTAGGATAGGCCGCGGTTATCTCCACAGCTCCGCCTTTTAGATGTTTGAAGAATAATTGGGCGTGCTCCTTCTCGTTATCTGATGTTTCTTGAAAGATTGCTGATATCTGCTCAATGCCTTGCTTCTTCGCTTCACTTGAGAAAAAGGTGTATCTTGTCCTAGCTTGGGATTCGCCTGCAAACGCAGCAAGCAAGTTTTTCTCAGTTTTGCTACCATGAAATTCCATGGTTAGTCTTCCCTTCGTAGTCCACATTTGCCGCTCCTACGTAAAAAGCATTTCGAATCATGAATAATCTGACGAGACAAAGACACATCTGGCCTGGATCATTGAACTGCATTGCTAGACTATGTATTTGTCCGTCTTCTCAAAATCCTTTACAATCTCTATGACACGTTTCGGTATGCTAACTCTTCCCAATGGAATATCCTTGAGTAAAGCCCAAGGGGTTTTCTTCGCGAGCGAAGTTGTCACATGATTTTCTCCGAAACTCCTCTTCGCTATTTCATAAACCATTCTTCGCACGTCAATTTCAGAATACTCGCCTAGCGCATGCAGATACTCATGCAAGAGCAGGTTGTATATCAAAGCGTTGACTACGCGTTTTGACTCCAGCTTGGCCTCAACGATCTCGACCAAGACTCTGTTTAGAACAATGTTGTTTGTGCCAATGGAATGGTATGCACCAAGCTGAATTGGCAGATCATCAAGGAAAAGCATCATGCCGCTTCGCTTCCTGTGCAGGGAAGACGTGACTGTGTCTTTGACGATTTCCCAGACTTCTCCGTAGCTTGCAGCTTTGTCCAACCGTATAGTCAAGTCAGCAACTGCCGAAGAATTGTCGCTGGGCATCTGGGCTTCACTAGGCTACTTTGAAGAACCGGGATTTCGGAGACCCACATATTGGGCACTTTTCAGGTGCTTCACCTTCAACAGTGTTTCCGCAGGTTCTACAAACGTAGTAGTCAACTTGTGCCAGTTCCTTCTTGTTCTTGAGCGCTTGTACAGCTTTGGAGAAAAGACCAGCGTGGACTTGCTCAACCTTGTTTGCGACATCGAAACTCCAGACTGCTTGCTGATTCTTCTCCTGTTTGGCAACAGAGATATACTCAGGATACATCTTCTTGTACTCAAAAGTCTCTCCTGCGACAGCAGCCTCCAAGTTTTCAGGTGTTGACTTCACTTCTCCACCGATCCCAAGGTGATTTAGAGCGTGAACCGTCTCTGCTTCGCCAGCGGCTCTGAAGAGTTTTGCGACTTGCGAGAAACCCTCTTCTTCTGCCTTCTGTGCAAAGGCCAGATAGCGACGATTCGCCTGCGACTCACCAGCAATCGCATTCTTCAAATTGTCAACCGTCTTAACCACGCATCTTCACCGTTGACCCTGTACTCACCAAACAAGATATAAACTGTACTGTAGAATCGTGAAAAAACAAAAAAGCCTCAAACACGCCCTGACGCAGGGGCTACTTTTTCGCCTTGAGTTGCGACTTGCCCAGCTTCCTATCCAGGCAAGCCTTAATGAACCCATAATACTCCGGATCAGGCCTGCCAGGCCGACTCTTAAACTCGCCGTGAAATTGAGAAGCAAAAAAGAAAGCCAGATCCGGCAACTCCAGAATCTCCATTCTCCTCCCATCCGTATTCTTCCCAGAAAACACAAGGCCATTCTTCTCAAGCTTCTCCAAATAATCCATGTTAACCTCAAACCTATGACGATGACGCTCATAAATCTCCTCACACCCATAAAGACTAAAAGCCAAAGTGCGAGGCTTTATCACTATCTTATGAGCCCCCAACCGCATCGTAGCTCCCTTAATCTCCACTCCCCTCTGCTCAGGCATAAGATCAATAACAGGATCAGGTGAAGACGGGTTGATTTCCGCGCTGTTCGCTTCACTCAAGCCACACACGTAACGTGCAAACTCCACCACCGCAAGCTGGAAACCGTAGCAGATCCCCAAAAATGGAACATTGTTCTCTCTCGCAAACTGAATCGCCGAGATCTTTCCCTCAGTGCCTCTTGGACCAAAGCCATATGGCACAAAAACACCGTCGAACTCGCCTAGGGATTCTACTGCTTTCGGGTTTTGCTCTAGCTTTTCAGCTTCAATGTAGCTTATGCAGACCTTTGTCTTGCATGCAGCGCCAGCGTGGCGTAATGCTTCGTTCATGCTCACGTAGCTATCTGTCAACCCAGCATACTTCCCAACCAAAGCGACTCTTACCTCATGCTCAGGCTTCACGATGGCATCCACAAATTCCTGCCACTCCACGAAATCCTTCTTAGAATCATTGAACCCGAGCCTCTTACAGATGAACGCTCCCATGCCCTGCTGATCAAGAATAAGCGGAACCTGATATACTGTCTTAGCGTTAAATGAACAGAAAACAGCATCTTCAGGTATCGTACCGAACAATGCAATCTTGCGCCGAGCTTCCGAATCAATCATTTCCGGGCTTCTTGCCACAATAACGTCTGGCTGAATACCAATACGTCTCAGCTCATTCACGCTGTGCTGCAGAGGCTTAGTCTTCATCTCGTTTGTAACATCCAAGACTGGAACCAAGGCCACGTGCACGTACAACGTGCTTTCGAACCCTTCTTCCAAGCGCATCTGGCGAATTGCCTCCAGAAACGGTAAGCCTTCGATGTCGCCAACGGTACCGCCAACCTCAGTCAGAATCACGTCAGCCTCGGAGTTTTTCGCGACACTGCGTATGCGATGCTTGATCTCGTTTGTAATATGCGGGATTATTTGCACGCATCGGCCTAGGAAATCGCCCTTCCTTTCTTTTTCAATAACCGCCTTGTACACCATTCCAGTTGTGAGATTGTTCTCCGTTTTCAGGTTCAAGTCCAAGAAACGTTCATACCAGCCCAAGTCTAGGTCGGTCTCGCCGCCGTCATCCGTAACATAAACCTCCCCATGCATGTAGGGGTTCATGGTTCCAGCGTCAACATTCACGTAGGGATCAATCTTCACAACGGTGACTTTCAACCCCCTCGTTTGAAGCATTTTGCCTATAGAAGACGTCAGAATACCCTTGCCAACCGAACTCAAAACACCGCCCGTGACAAAAATGTACTTCACCATGCTCCTCATCCCCCGCAATACCAACCCCATACATCAAAGTCAGCATTTAAATTTATTCTAACTGCTGCTCAGCGCTGGGTCAATCCTGTGAAATATGGTCGCCTCAAAACGAGGCACTCTTCTTATGGACACTCTTAAAAGACAAACTAACATAACCTAGTCCGACGGAGAAAACCAAAGATGAAAGTCCTCTTCGTGGAGCCTCCCAAAGACACTTGGTTTGTAATGGGAGACTATCTTCCTCCACCATACGGCATCATCCAACTTGGGGCCTATCTTGAAAGAGAAGTCAAAAATGTTGAAATCGAAGTCTTGGACTGCAACGCTTCTCACGTAGATTGGAAAGACATGGGAAAACACATTGCAGCTTCTGATCCTGACATTGTGGCGTCAAGCTCGTTAGCCACATGCAACACTTATGTCGTGGCAAGAACACTTGAAACTGCCAAGAAGGTAAACCCTCACATTCTGACTGTCACGGGCGGCCAACATTTTACTGCTACCGCCCAAGAAAGCTTAGAAGAGTATCCTGAGATTGACGTCATCGTGCGCGGAGAAGGGGAGCAAACGCTCAGTGAACTTGTCAAGAACACAAGCAACAAATCAACCTTCAAAGACACCAATGGCATCTCGTTCAGAAACAAAGGAAAGATCGTTCACAACCCACCAAGACCGTTGATTGAAAGCTTGGATGAACTGCCTTTTCCGGGGTATCACTTGGTCAAGGATGTAATCCACAAATACCACTTTGCAGCAATGGCTGGGCGCGATGCGTCCTACCAGTTGGTTGAAGGCGCACGTGGATGCCCACATGAGTGCACCTTCTGCACGCAGTGGAGACATTGGCAAGGAAAGTGGAGATCGAAGTCGCCTAAACGAGTTGCTGACGAGATAGAATATTGTTATCGCAATTTTGGCGGCAGGTTTGTCTGGCTCACGGATGACAATCTTGGGGCAGGTACTAGAGCAAGAGAGATTGCTGACCAGATTCTTGAGCGTGACATGCCAGAACTGGCATGGTTTGTTCAGGCGAGATGTGACGATATCATAAGGCACAAGGAAGTTTTGCCAAGAATGCGAAAATCAGGGTTAAACTGGGTTCTTCTCGGAGTGGAGAGTTCCGAGCCATCTGCACTTGCGGGCTTCAAGAAAGGCATTTCACCCGAAGATTCTAAAGAAGCGGTGAGGCTGTTGAAGGATAACGACATTTTCGCCCACGCAATGTTCATCATAGGCAATAGGAAAGACACGACCAAGTCAATAGCAAGGCTGAGAGAATTTGCGAACGATTTGAACCCTGACTTCGCCATATTCGCGATTCTGACACCGTTCCCAGGAAATGAGATCTACGACGAAGCGAAGTGTAACGGATGGATCGAGGATTTCAACTGGTCACACTATGATATGGTTCACGCAGTGATGCCTACTGAGACGCTGTCAACACATGAAGTGCAGGAAGAACTATACGAGTGTTATCGAAGTTTCTACGGGTCATGGAACCGAAGGCTGCGTTCGATGTTTTCCAGCAACGAGATGAGGAGGAGACTTTCATGGCACATGGCACGCAAAGGAGTAGTTCAACAACTTAGAACGCTTTTCTAGAGGGGGCACGAATGCCCAAGAGCCTGCTTTTTTTCATACTGGTTTCTGTTTTCGGACTATCTACGACGCTGATGCTGGCGTTACGTTCACCGACAGTCCTAGAAGGCTTCGCTTTGCGGAGATACATTGTTGGGTCGCTTTTCGCTCTGATATGCGTCTTCGGAATGGCAGCTGCTATCATGCCCAGACGATGCTTGACCTCACCCCATTTTGAGAGAAGAACCAAAACGCCGGCCATCCAGAGTGGAAACGGTCAGAAACAAACTGAAATAAAAGGTCATCATCCAGACTGTGAAGCATTTGCAGCTCACATAATAGGTCTGAATACGCATGTCTTATGCGCTGCTTGTTCTGGCTTGTTTCTAGGTGCAGTCCTCGCTCTATTTGGAACAGCTCTACATTTCTTCGCAGGCTTAGGAACTGGTCTAGTGGGCTTCTATTTGGTTTTGATCGGAGCCACAAGCCTAGTTCTGGGATTCTTCGAGTTGAAATTCAAAGGTGTCGCTCGTCTGTTCTTGAATACGCTGTTTGTTCTCGGGGGTTTTTCGGTTCTTGCAGGAATTGACCAGCTGGCGAGTTTCTCTATCGACCTGTTCGTTCTCATGCTGATTTTGTTTTGGCTCTTAACTAGGGTGTTGCTTTCTCAATGGGATCACAGTAGAATCTGCCATGAATGCAGGTTCAGTTGCCCAATGAAAGAGGGCTAGGATGCTGTCAATATCTACGGCGTAATCCGTAGAGAGCCCCGATGATCATTAGGGCACCGAAAATTATGACGGCGAAGGGCCATACCTCGATGTTAGTAGCGACGTAACCCGCTTGCTGCAGGAACCATATGGCTCCCCATAACAATACAATGACGCCAATTGCTAGACCTACAAAGGTTCCGCCTCTTGGAATTCCAAAACACTCGCCTTCCATTCGTCTGTAGTGCCTGTTCTCACCTGTAAGGTTCAACTGTGCACCGCATTTGACGCATGCTTCAGCATCGTCGGAATTCCGGGTTCCACACTTGACGCAATACACCATGGTATTCACTCTTTCACCCATTAATCAAGGAGTCGTTTTAAGTCTTTTGGTTACATCAATGCTGCATCGACTCAGCCTGAGAAATAAGCGTATCCACTTGTCGCCTGCTCAGCTCCAAACCGTGGCAGTATCTTCCTCTATACTTCGGATCTCCAAGGAACGTTTCTCTAACTGGCAAGGGCCTTCTGAATCGGACAACATATTTGAAGGTTATAGCTTTCTTCCAGTCGTGCTCTAGGTGTTTGCCTTTTTCTTCTTCCGGAAGTCTTTCCCTTTCACCTGCACTTTCTACTATGCCATAGCCTATTATGGCGTCACCGTGCTCCACTTTATGCACGAGTATTACAGCTTGTCCGGCTTCCCATTTTCTGCAAAGATTGGTGTAGTAGATTGCCATGTCGAAAACGTGATCAACCCAAGTCTTGCTTGCGATTCTTAAAACGTAACCTTCGGCACGCACTATTGGATACCCCAATTCTTGGTTATGGATCTATGGCTAATAAGAACATAGGTAACGATTCCCTCGCACAATCAACGTGTCTTTTTGTATGAACAAGGGACTCTGTTAACGTGAGGGAAAATGAAAGTCATGAGGCAATCGCGATTTTAATCTCGTTTTTTGATGTCGAAAGAATTTCAAAAGCTTGCTTGATGTCTTCAAGCCTCATTCTCTTTGTAACAAGTGGTCTCACATCAACTGTTCTGGACGATATGAGGTTCAACGCTTTTCTGAAATGCAGGGGAGTCGTGTGAAACGCTCCAAGAACAGTCAACTCACCGTAATGAAGCATCTCCGTGTTGAGCTTGATCTCTGTTCCTGGCGGACACCCGCCAAACTCCAATACAGTGCCACCTTTTCTGGCAAGCCTCAACGCTTGCTCCCACGTAGCAGGTGATCCTATTGCCTCGATCACGATGTCAGCGCCATACCCCCCTGTTAGTTGTCGCACTTTCTCGACTGCATTCTCCTTTCCTGCATTGATTGTTTCATCTGCACCAAGCTCTTTTGCCACGCTCAATCTTTCGTCAACTAGATCTATCATCACGGTCTTTTCAGCGCCCATTTTCTTCACAGTCAAAAGATGAAGCAAACCTATTGGTCCAGCACCTATGACTGCAACTGTGTCGCCTAGCTTCACGTTTGCTTCTTCAACACCATGTAACACGCAGGCCAAGGGTTCTGTTATGGCTGCTTCTTCAAACGAAACATGTGAGGGGATTTCTTGCATGTTCACCAGAACTGTGCGCGCTGGAACTTTGATGTATTCAGCGTAGGCTCCCCAAAGCCAAATCATGTTCTCACATAGGTTATACTTGCCTCTCTGGCACATGTTACAATGTAGACAAGGTGCACTGTTTCCGGCGCGAACTCTCATTCTCTTTTTTGGCCAGTCCAAATCTTCTCCGACTTCGACAACTTCCCCTGCCCACTCATGCCCGAAAATCGTGGGAAGCTTTATGATTTTCTCAATGTAACCTCTTTGGTATATTTTGACGTCAGTCCCGCATGTCGTAGCCGCCTTGATTTTAACAAGAACTTCCCCGATGCCGACGCCGGGCACGTCGACATCTTCAACCCGCAAGTCTTTTACTCCGTGGAGCATAGCTGCCTTCATTATCTATCACTCGTTGTGAATCACAACTTTCAAGCAGTCTTTGCTTTCTATTGCCGTCTTGAATGCTTCTGGAGCCTCAGTAAGCTTGAAACGGTGCGTTATCAGCGTCTTTAAGTTCAGTTTTCCAGATGCTATGAGTTCCAGAGCGGTTCTGGTTTCGAGATGTGACGTCGAATATGACGGAATTATCTTGATCTCGTTGAAGAAAAGTTCGTTCGGACTTACTTGAAGGAAACTGCCCGGAGCTGTCGGCGCAAAAACACAGAGCTTGCCGCCTTTGCGACAAACATTCAACGCAGTCTTGTAAGCTTCTACACTTGGTGCAGTAACGATTGCTATGTCCACCCCTCTACCATCCGTTTCGCTTTTCACAGTTTCCTCAAAATCGCCTCTTTCAGGGTTAACCACGACGTCAGCGCCCATTTTTCTCGCAACACTCAATCGATGATCAAAGAAATCGCTTGCAAAAGTCTTAGAGGCCCCATAAACCTTGGACAGTGCAACATGGATTAACCCCGTGACTCCGACTCCAATTACGGCCACTGCATCTCCCTCTTGCATATCACATTTCTTAATGGCTCTCAGGCAGCAGCCAACTGGCTCTATGAAGGTCGCTTCATCAAAAGAAACGCTGTCTGGGATTACTAAGGCGTCCAACTGCAGGTTCGGAGCTGGAACCTTGAAATACTGTGCAAAACCGCCTGGCTGTATGTTCGTTTCATGAAACTGCTTGCATAGAGTATAGTCTCCATGCTTGCAGAAGTGACACGTCAGGTCAGCCACATGGTGATGCACAAAAACCCTATCGCCAACCTTGAAGTCTTTCACTTTTCTTCCGAGTTCAGAGATGACGCCTGCAGGCTCATGTCCAAGGACTAGAGGTGCGCGAGGCTTAAGGTACCACTCCATAAGGTCTGAGCCACATATGCCGCACGCCCTCATCTCCACCAACGCCTCATCTTCTCCAATGCAAGGTACGGGCATTTCTTCCATTCGTATGTCTCGTTGACTATAATACTTCGCGGCCTTCATCATCGTTCAATCGTTTGTCAATCAACAAACACTTAAAACTTTCCAAGCCAAGCAGAAGACCCCGTGAAGTTTTGACTAATCTGCAAAAGCCACCGCGCTTACCGTTCATAGATCACATGGGACCTTATGTAATCCAATTGAATTGCTACTCTGCATCGATTTTCTCAAATTTCTCTTTTATTATGTGCAGAAACTCAGCTGCTGGGGCTCCATCTACAATTCGGTGATCATATGACAGGCTCAACATCATCGTAGGTTTGCTTTCAACCTTTCCATTAACCACAACCGCTCTTTCCTTGACAGTTCCGACACCCAAGATTGCAGCTTCAGGCGGATTAATTATAGGCGTAAAAAAGTCGACTCCGTACATACCCAGATTTGTGATCGTGAAAGTGCCGCCTGAAATCTCTTCCTTTGATAGTTTCCCATCTTTGGCTTTCACAGTTAACTCCCTCAAAATTGCGTCTATCTCTTTGATGGATTTCTTGTCAGCGTCTTTCACGACTGGCACGATCAAGCCATTCTCCGTTGCAACTGCCACGCCCACATTCACTGCTTCGAAAATTCTTAATGTATCACCTTCGAGTGATGAGTTGACAACTCTTCTTTCTTCTAGTGCAAGTGCTGCAACTCTTACGAGCATTGCGGTGTAAGAGACTTGGAGCTTGCTATGCAAAGCCAAAGCCCTTGAAACGCCAACTTCCATCACTATAGTACTGTGTGGAGCTGTTTTGAAGCTTGTAGAAACCCTTTCTGCGGAAGTCTTCCTGAGGCCAGTCAATTGGACGGTTTCTCTAATCTTGAGCGCCATTCCAAGGTTTTGATTGATGAAATCCTCAACATCTTTCTCTGAGATTCTGTTCTCTGTTCCAGTGCCTTTCACGAAAGCTAGGTCGATTCCGCGTTCTCTGGCCAGACGCTTAGCCGCCGGGGAAGCTAGAGTTTTCTCAGTCTCACTTGCTGCTTGGGATACCTCCGTTTTCAAGTCTAGCTCTGTGAGAGTTTCGTCTGGACTTGCTATGACTGCTAGCATTTGGTTAACAAGTGCGTTAGAGCCTTGTTCGACGAGAATTTTGCGTAAGACTCCGGATGTTGGTGATTCCAGATCGTACGTGGCTTTTTCAGAAACGATCTCGACGATTGGCGCATCTTTCTCTACTATGTCTCCTTCTTTCTTGTACCACTTGCCAATCATGCCTTCCTTCATTGTTAAACTCAGTTTAGGCATCACAATCTTAGTGACCATGCTGGACAACTTCCTTGACTGCTTCGATTATCGTTTTTTCGTTGGGTATCACATACTGCTCCAAAGGAGGACTGAACGGTATTGGCGTATCTGGTTCAGCCAAGCGTTTTATCGGAGCGTCCAAATAATCCAGTGCCTTTTCTGCAACGACAGCAGCTATTTCAGCACTAACGCCTGCGGTCTTGCAGTCTTCAGTTACAATGACTAATCGTCCAGTTTTCTTGACTGATCTAACTAGAGCTTGCTTGTCCAGTGGCGTTAAAGTTCTTGGGTCAATGACTTCCACGCTTAAGCCTTCTTTCTCAAGCACGGTAGCAGCAGCAAGGGCTTTGTGAACCATGTATGAGGTGGCAACGATTGTGGCGTCTGAGCCTTCTCGCCTCGTAACAGCTTCACCGAAAGGTATCGTATAATCGTGCTCAGGAACCTCGCCTTCAACAGGATATAGAAGCTTGTGTTCGCAGAAGAAGACTGGGTTGTTCCCTCTTATGGCTGTTTTCAAAAGACCTTTAGCATCTTGAGGCGTCGAGGGAATCGCCACCAATAGACCTGGAATGTGCATGAACCATGCTTCAAGACTCTGCGAATGGTGTGAAGCAATGTTTACGCCAGCCCCAAAAGGTGTTCTGACTACGAGCGGGCACTTTGCCTGCCCACCAAACATGTATCTTATCTTTGCTGCTTGGTTCGCGATCTGATCCATCGCTAGTGCCGTCAAATCTCCGAACATGATCTCCGCAACGGGGCGCATACCCGTAATTGCGGCTCCAACGCCAACTCCGACTATTGCCGATTCGGATATCGGAGTATCCCTGACTCGATCATCTCCGAATTCTTCTGCCAACCCCTCTGTAACCTTAAACGCTCCACCCCAGAACCTCCCTATGTCCTCACCTAGCAGGAACACGCTTGGATCCTTTCGCATCTCCTCCCTCAGTGCTTCACGAATCGCTTCTCGATAGGTTATCTTCCGCATATCCAAACCTCCCGTTTAAGCATAAACATCCTGCAACGCCTCTGTCGGCATTGGAAATGGGCTATCCAAAGCAAATCTGACGGCTTCTTCGATTCTGGTTTCAACCTCTTTCTCGACACTGACGATCTCGCTTTCTGAAAAGATGTTCCCTTGAATGAGTCGTTCCTTGAAAAGTTTGATTGGATCCTTGCCAAGCCATTCTTGCACCTCATCCTTTGGTCTATACTTGGCAGGGTCAACCCGCGAGTGCCCCCTGCGTCTATACGTTTTGCATTCGATCAGCGTCGGCCCCTCGCATCTTCTGGCTCTTTCCACAGCAATAGCAGATGCTTCGTAAACTGCAACAACATCATTCCCGTCAACCATCATGCCCGGAAACCCATAAGCTGATGCGCGATCAGCAATATTCTTGATATTCATAACTCTTGATTGCCGTGTCCCCATGGCATACAGATTGTTTTCACATACAAAAACAACTGGCAATCCCCACACAGAAGCAATATTCAAACTCTCATGAAAGGTCCCTTGATTTGAAGCACCCTCGCCGAAAAAGCAAGCCACAACTTGCTTCGTTCCCCTCAGTTTTGCTGACAAACCGGCGCCCACGGCTATGGGCAATCCAGCTCCGACGACCGCTGTAGCTCCCAACATTCCGATAGCAAAGTCCGCGATGTGCATAGATCCGCCTTTGCCTTTGCAGTAGCCAGTTTGCTTCCCCAAAATTTCAGCCATTGTCCGACTTAGATCAGCTCCTTTGGCTATGCAGTGGCCATGCCCTCTATGGGTGCTTGTTAAGTAATCCGTTTTTTCAAGAACGCTGCAGACTCCAACAGCCACAGCTTCTTCTCCTGCATATAGGTGAATAGTGCCTGGGACGAGATTTTGGCCATATAACTCGAAAACTTTCTCCTCAAAAAAGCGAATCTCAACCATTTTTCTGAGCATTTCAGCAAGTTTTTGTTTGGGCAAATCTAATGTCACTCGCCTTCACTTCCAAGAGCCTTTTCGTTTCAGTCGTTATAGACCCAGACGCTTTTATATTAGTTTATGATTTCCGAAAGATGAAGAGAAGGATGCTACCGAAATCTGCACACAAGAACCAGGTTCTCACATGTCTGGTTGCAGGCCTCATGCTTTGCACTCCTTTTGGCCTGCAATATTCGTTGGTCGGTCAAGCCACAAGTTCGACCTTCCTGAAGTATGAAGTAACCGACGCTTTCGCGGGTTGCATTCAGCACAATATTCAGATTCGTAACCCCACATCCTAGGCGATAACCGATGGGCGACTCACAGTTCCATTAATTGGAAACGAGACAGCACACCAATACACCGCTATTCAAGAGGTTTCATCCACCTTCGGGCAACCCACAATCCTAAGTGACAGCTCAAACAACACGTATGCGTTCTGGGAGAACATAAGAATAAGTCCGCGAGACAGCATTACGATGGAAGTAGACTATCAAGTTCTTTCTTTCAGTTCCAACTACATAATCGACCCGAACCAGACAGGCAGCTACAACAGAGACTCAGAACTGTACAGAACATATACTCAGCCGGAGCCCTTGATCGAGTCAAGCAACCCAAACATAGCTGCAGAAGCCCAGAGCATCACAGGTGGATGCACGAGTGCATATGATAAAGTGGTTGGAATATATGACTTCGTAATTAAGCATCTGCATTATGCTGTCCAAGATGAGGAGCGAGGAGCCTTATGGGCTTTTGAGAATGGAGTGGGCGATTGCTCTGAATACTCTTGCTTGTTCGTTGCACTGTGCAGAGCGGTGGGCATACCAGCAAGGATTGAAGCAGGTTTCGTCTTCCACTACGTGGGCGAAAGCACAGAAGATGGGCATATGTGGTCTGAGTATTTCTTGGAAAATTATGGTTGGGTGCCAGTTGATGCCACATGGCGACTGTTCAACTCAATTGACTGCAGACATTTCGCGTCAATCCAAGGAAAGCTTGAAATGATGTCATACGCAAACTACGTCTTTAACAGCACTCAGGATTCAGAAATTGAAGACACACAAACGGTCTATCTGAGATCTTGCTCGGCCAGTGAATTGAGCGACAATACGTTCATGCAAGACGTTCTGAAAACAGTTCAGAAAATGAGGCAAGCACAAGTCGCCATTTCAGCCGCCAAATTGCTTGGAGGCGCCTTGATTTTTCGCCCCGAGACAGATGGATCGGAGCAATCATTTCTTGAAAGCAAAATGGCGCTTGTCGAAGGAATTGAAAACTCTGAGGTCTCAAAACTCTTAGACTCAACCCAAGAAGCTGAAGCTGCCGCGCGAACAGCGTGGGTGGTCGTGGTTAAGACGACGGCCACATACGTCAGTATTCTTTTTGTCATTATGGTTTGCACGTTGGTTTTCCTCGCAAGACGATCGAGATGACACAAACTTGGTAGCAAAAACAATATAGAACTTAAAGAGAATTATTGGATAACGAGATTAACGCCCACATTTTGGGGACTGCAAATGCAAAAATCCTACTCACGATTACTCGGAATAGTCGGAAAACCCAACACTGGCAAATCAACGTTTTTCAGCGCATCAACATTAGCGCCCGCTGAGATTGCCAACTACCCTTTCACAACCATTAAGCCCAACAGAGGAATCGGGTACGTTCGAACGCCATGCGTCCATGAGGAATTTGGCGTCAAAGACAACCCGTCCAATTCGCTCTGCCTTGATGGGGTGAGACTCATTCCTATAGAGTTCATCGACTGCGCGGGTCTAGTGCCGGGTGCATGGGAAGGAAGAGGATTAGGCAACCAATTTCTAGACGAGATTAGGAGAGCAGATGCGCTGATTCACATCGTTGACGCTTCTGGGGGAACTGACTGCGAAGGAAGACTTTGCAAGCCAGGTGAACATGATCCGATGGAAGATGTGGAGTTCCTAGAACACGAGATAACAATGTGGATGGCAAACATAATAAAAAAAGATTGGCTTAAGATCGCCAGAACCGTCGAAGCTGAATCAAAAGACTTGTTTTCAATGCTAGAGGAACGCCTAAGTGGACTATCAATAAAGCGAAACCACCTTCTTGAAGCAATTAGAAAAACTGGGCTCACCGAAAAAGTTACCAGTTGGAACGAGGAGGAATTTCTGAAATTTGTCGATACGTTAAGGCAGATTGCCAAGCCGATGATAATTGGTGCGAACAAGATGGATCTGCCATCCGCCGAAGACAACCTAGAAAAGCTGAAAAAGTCAGGGCACATCGTTGTTCCTTGTTGTGCAGAAGCGGAACTTGCATTGAGAAGAGCAGCAGAAAAGCAGTTAATAGACTATAAGCCCGGAGACTGCAACTTCAAAACATTGAAACCTGAAACGCTCAGCGACACGCAGACCAAAGCTTTAGAAACAATAAGGGAGAAGATTCTTCTGAAAAACGGGTCCACTGGCGTTCAAGAAGCCGTGAACACAGCATTCTACAAGCTCCTGAACATGATCACAGTCTTTCCAGTTGAAGACCTCGAACATTTGTCCAATCACGACGGAAAGGTTTTGCCAGACGCGTACCTTGTACCGTACGGAACAACAGCTCGGCAACTTGCCTATCTGATCCACACCGAGCTTGGACAAGGCTTCATCTACGCGGTTGAAGCGAGGGAGAAAAAGAGAGTCGGAGAAGATTACTTGTTGAAGGACAGGGATGTCCTGTCAATAGTGAGCGCACACAGAAGAGCCTGACGTCACGCGCCGAATCGTCTCTTGCGGTTTTGGAAAGTACGAACAGCCCGCAAGAGGTCTATCAAGCGGAAATCGGGCCAGTAAACGTCTAAGAAGCAGAGTTCGCTGTAGGCAGACTGCCAAAGCAAGAACCCGCTCAGCCTCTCTTCGCCGGAGGTTCTTATGATCAGATCCGGGTCTTGCTTGGGAAGATGCGAAGTGTACAGGTATTTTTCGAATGTTTTCTCATCAACTTCTTCAGGCTTCATTTTGCCTGCATGTACTTCTTCCGCGATTTTCTTTGCAGCGTCAACAATCTCAGCTCTTCCTCCGTATGCAAAGGCGAAGTTCAGAAAATGCTCATCATAGTTCTGTGTTGCATTTTCAACGTCGGTTATGAGTTGCTGCAGGTCTGGCGGTAACATGCCTAATCGGCCGATGACTTTGACGCGAACTTTGTTGTTGTGTATACGCTCATCTGTTAGGAGATTCCGAAAGTTCTCGCCTGCAATACGCATTATCTCCCCAACTTCGCCTTTTGAGCGCTGGAAATTCTCCGTCGAAAAAGTGTACAGCGTAATTGACTTGACATCTAATCTGAGACACCAATCAACCAGTTTCTCAACTTTCTCGGCGCCCTTTGCGTGACCAGTCCATGGGTTAAGAGCTTTATCTGTCGCCCATCTCCGATTTCCATCCAGGATTATGGCTATGTGTTCAGGCCTTACACCGTTTTTGATCTGTCGCCACAGCCACTTCTCATAAGCCTTGTAAACGCCTGCAGCTGAAAGAATCGTCTTAAACATCAATCAGACCTCGCGCTTTCAAAAAATCTCTTGAGACCTGTCTTTCTGCTAATTCCAATTTCAGTCTTCTCCAAACTCCTCAGCCTGCTCTTCAGTGTCCTTGAAGAATCCCGCAGAAGATCTGTGGATTACGAATATCACGAGGACTGAAGCTACTCCTATTAGAATGCCCACGATTACGGAAAAGACAAGCTCATCGTAGTTGCCTCCGGTCAGCACGACAGAAGTGCCATCGAGTATTTGTCTTGACCAAGCGACAGTAACCATCAGAGCTGCATTGCGCAGTAACCTCGCGTCGTGCTCAAGATACCAGCGGATAGCTCTTCCGAGCAAGGCTACGCAAACGCCTACGACCAAAAGATCCATAGATCCCTGAATGAAGTGGCCAGTGATCGGAGGTAGAACCGAGAGCCATCCCGCAAAGTCAGATGGTGACCCCAGCTGAGGCAAGGCAATAGAAGCATTTGTCCACCCCAGATATGCTCCTATTACTATACATAGCGCTCCTGCGCCTGTCGAGAACCCTGAAATCTGAACGCGGAGGGGTGGAGGAGAGTACTCTTTGACCCACCTGTAGAAGCTTTTAGCTGCTTTGTCGGCGCCGAAGCCCCTTATGACCATCACTGTGCTTAGGATTAGTACGAAGAATATCCAAAAAATGGAGAGAAAGTTGAAAATGGAAAGTATCCCTGCGACGAGAATTAGCAACCCGGGTACACCTAGCAGTAGACGCGAGAAGCGTGGGTTATCCCAGATCATTTTGAGATATCGTGAGAAAAGTGCGGCTGTTTCTTCTATTGATTCACTGTGTTTTATGATTATTCTGCTAACCGACGTCACTGGCACGCGAGACTGTATGAGAGGCAGAACAGCCTCATCAGAGTATCCATCCACGACCAAGATGATCTCCGTTGCAGAAAAAGCATCCAGCAACTGTCCCAGCTCTGCAACTATTTTTCTGTCTGCAGTGACACCGCCAATCTCAGATCCTGAAATAGCGGCAATCTCGAAGTCTTCTTCAGGTTTACTTTCATTCTTCAATTTGTCATATATCCGCATTGCCTCAAACATCGCATTCGCATCTGGTTCTTCGGGATCACTTAGAGCCAGCTTAATTGCGGCTTCAAGGTTCTTTTTCCTACCAACAACAGGTGTCTTAACGCCTGCCTTTTTCTCCAAATCGTCGTCTCTGTCCACACACAAGATGAGAATTCTTTTTTGCTTTTCTTCATTTTTTGCGTTGACCATTCTCTTTCTCTATTCTCCAAATCATTCTAGGCATGTCTAACTTTAATCTTGTGTTCCCATTCCTTTTTCTGCCAGTATTTGAAATTCTTCCCAGCTCAGTTTCTCGCCGTGTTTAAGCTTCGCTCTTGCCTGTTTCTCTATTTCTTTTCGTATTGTTTCTTCGTTCTGTGTTTTCTCTATGCTCTCTTCCCGACTTATTTTATCTTTCAAGCAGCGCATCTGTTTCACAGTCTCAACAATATCCTCGCGGATCCACTTTGCTTTCTCCCTTACTTGCATAAGTGATTGATGCACTGCATCAGCAGTTGCCTTGGTTTTTCTTGACTCTTCGATTTTTGCCAGCATTTTCTGATGGTTCTCTTGGCCTTTTCGAGCTATAGCTGTTAGCCTTTCATGGCAAAGCTCGCTTCGGGCTTCAAACGTCTTGATCTGGGCGTGCAGGTCAGCGATTTTTTGATTGATTTGTCCGAGCTTTTTGTGAACGTTTATTTGTGTCTCTGTTTGCTTGACCTGCTCGATAAGGATTTTCTCGTCTTCAAGACTCAAATGCGTGGTCTGTATCTTCCACTCGATACTTTCAAACTCTTCTTGTAGTGACTGAAGGCTTCTTGGAGGCTTCCTTTTGGCCATGGACCATGCTTCTTCGCGCAGCCCTCTTAACTCTTGGATTTTCTCATGTATTCCTATTTTCATTTCGTTACGTTCTTCTTTGAGTTTCCTGACTTCTTCGTTGGCTCCATCTCTTCCATCCCTAAGCTCCTGAGCATCAATGCGCATTCCCTGAAATTGCTGGTTGCGCTTGTCACGTTTCTCACCCAGTTCGTTTGCTTCCGCGTCGATTTTGGCTTTCTGCTCCTTCAGAATTGAGAGTCGCTTATTTAGCTCTTCGATTTTCTGTTTTTCCGACAACATTGTTTTCCTCTTTGTCCACTAAGGAACCTGTTTGATTGGGTCTACTCTCGATTGAGGCCCCAACAACTTTTCCATGGCAGCATGAACGATCAGGATGTACTCCGTCATTCCAGTATTATTCGCGCGTCAACCGTTTTGGCGCCTTTCGGATAGACCATTATCGGGTTCAAGTCGAGTTCTTTGATCTCTTGATGCTCTGTGACTAGCCTAGAGACGTTCAAGAGTATTCTGACTATGGCATCTATGTCTGCTGGAGGGGAGTTTCTGTAGCCTGTCAGGAGAGGGTAGGCTCGCACTTCTGTGATCATTTCGCAGGCTTCATCTTCTTTTATAGGCGCAATTCTGAAGGTTACGTCCTTCATAATCTCGACGAATACACCGCCCAGCCCAAACATTATTGCTGGGCCGAATTGTGGATCCTTAATTGATCCGATGATAATCTCAGTTGAAGACGGCGCCATTTCTTGTACTAGTATGCCGACTATTCTGGCTTTGAGCTTGTGTTTTCTGACGTTTTCGATTATTTTTTTGTGGGCGGCTTTTACTTCGTCTGCATTTTTTAGATCGACTATTACGCCGCCTACGTCTGATTTGTGGATGATGTCGGGGGACACTATTTTCAGAACTACTGGATAGCCGAGTTCGCATGCGTATTTGACTGCTTCTTCTTCATTCATTGCCAGTTTGAACTTGGTCGTTGGAATTCCGTATTCGATGCAAACGTTCTTGGCTTCAGTTTCTAGCAGTTGTTTTCTTCCTTCTCGAAGGGCTTGCGCGAATATCTGTGAGGCTTTCTGAAATGTCATTTCCAAAGCACCATCGATCCATATGAGCTTGAACTTTTCTATTTTTGTTCGAGTATTTAACACAAGCGATGAGATCTACGATCGACTTTCGACGATGTCAAGTCTCTTGAAATCACGATGGTGTTACAGGTGGCCATCCGCTCTGATAGTCCCACAGAAATATTTCTTCGTCAGCTACAGCATATGCGTCTGAGCTTATGTCTATCCGTGTCCAATTATGTAAGGTGGTATCCAATTTCCACCATACCCATCCGTGAGTAGCGTTCCCGGCCAAACTGTCGATCGATTGAATGTAAACACCGAAACCAGCAGCCGTGTTGTAGGCTACGTTTGCGGCGCCTCTTGTCACTCTGAACAGCGTCATTCCTGTTAATGCTTTCGTGCCGTTGTGCCATACTCGCGTGTAGTTGCCATAATCTATGCCTACGTCCACGTAGATGGGTATTCCGCCTATTCTGTCAAGAATGTCCGTGTACTGAAGCCAATAATAGCCAGCTGAGAAAGACGCTACTATAGTCCCCACTGCAAGAAGCATAGAAAGCACTGCCCACTTATCTCTTAGAAACGTCAAATTCTTCACCTCCAACAACTCTCAATATGGCTGAAACTGTTGGGAAGCAGCCAAGTCCGAAGAAAAACGCGTTGCTAACCAAGTGAACAAGCCCTAATGGAACAAAACCGAAAATTACAGCGACCAGAATGTTCCAACCGCTCACGTATCCAAAAACGATGTTCGTTAGTGTATCATAGACAATCGTCAGAAGCATTCCAAGAATTCCGAAGAAGACACTCACATTGATTCGCCTATGCCCAAATCCATCAATCCCATTTTGACTTAGACCCTTCCTCACAAATGCGCCTGCGATTCCGTAGATTGATTCTGAGAGCATCGTCGAAAGCCATATGGGAAGCGAGAAGCCTATAGGATTTATCGAACCATAGACTGCCCATGACAATATTCCTATTAACGCTCCTGCGAACGGTCCGAAACAGAAACCACCAACAAAGACAATAAGGTCCATAAGTTTCACGTTAGACAACGAAATCATCGCGTAGTTAGTGCCTATTGAAAGAGCAGTCAAGACTGCAATTACTGCTATTTTCTTGGTGTTCACGTAGGTTGGATGGATTATCCATCCATATAACCTTTTCGAGTCCCAGAAGCAGATTGAAAAGGGCTATTGGCTACGACTACATGAACACTTGAACATAGGCTATCTAGGATACCGCGAGTAACGCGTACACTTTCGCGTCACTGACAAGGTTCTTGATTTTGGCGTACTCGTTTGGTTGATGTGCTATCTCATCTATTGTGCTCCAGACGACTGCCGGAATCCCTGCTTCTCTGAAGTACGCTCCACATGTTCCCCCGCCTATTCCTCCGACCTTTGGCGTAACGGCTCGGACTTCCTTGATTGCGCCCTTTATCATTAGAACTATTTTTGCGTCTGGGTCTGTTGGCTTAGGGGCAACACTCTCGTGCAATAACTCGAAGTCTATTTTGGCATTCGTCTTCTTCGCGAACTCATTAGCTAGTTCTCTGATGTCGGCTTCAACTTCGCTTATGTCGTAGTCAGGGAGTATCCGGCAGTCAAAGTAGACGAAGTCCTCTCCTGGGATGATGTTGATGGCTTCGACGTTCTTGTCTTTCTTCGTTGGCTCAATCGTGCTTTCAGGTGGGTCAAAATACCCGTTTCTTTTTGAGTACTTTCTGTGCAACATCTCGTCTAGAGCTAGGGCGAATTTCATCCCTATTCGATGAGCGTTCAGGCCCTTTGCTGGCATGCTTGCATGAGCTTGCTTTCCTGTTGTTCTTATTCTGAACCAGATAGCGCTCTTCTCAGCGATCTCTATGAAGCTTCCATCCTCTCTACCGCTGTCTGGCACTACGACTAGGTCGGTTTTTCTGAAAAGTCCTTGTTTTATGAGGTGTTGGATTCCATACTCGCTTCCTTGTTCCTCGTCAGCTACGAATGCTAGGGCCACCGTTCTCTTGGGTTTGATGCCCAAGTCCTGCAGAGCCTTCATGGCGAATATGGACGCTATCATTGATTGCATGTTATCTTCGCTGCCGCGACCGTAGATTCGTTCATCTTTCACGACGGGTTCATAGGGCTTCGTTATGGTCCATGATGATTCTTCTCCGGGCGGGACTATGTCCAGATGTGTGATTATCCACAGTCTTTCTTGATTGTTTTCTCCATTGTAGTATGCGACTATGTTTGGTCTCTTTTTCGATGGGACTCTTTCATCTCTTGCGTCAAAATGCTCTATTTTGTCGAACTTCATGGTTGTCAGCAGTTGTACTAGTTTTTCAGCTTTCTTCAGCTCGCCCGTTCCGCCGCTTTCTGGGGCTATTGCTGGAATGCGGATGAGTTCTTTGAGAGCTTCTATCATTTGATTCGTTTGTTTCTCGATTTGGGAGAAGATTGTTTGGTTTTGCATTTGGGTCCCGTGTAGCCTTTGCTATAGGAATTGAACTGGTCATGTTTAACAGTTTTGTTAATGTGAGGAGCGACTGGAGGTGCTTCGTTGTTTATTGATCGAGTTCTGAAAGCGCTTTCAATCTTTTGACGATGTTGGGATGTGTTGAAAAGACTTCCGCAATTCGGTCCGGCGTTGAAACTCCCTTCGAAAGGATTTCCTGCACAAGGGCTTGATCATTGGACGATGCAACAGCTGAAATGCTCAAGGAATCTGTTTCGGCGCGATCGGGGTCAGTGATGAAAAGAGCTTTGAAGGAAGTCAGACTCTGTTTTCCCTTTCTATTCCTTCCCATGCTCTTGCTCGCTTGGACGATCTTTGCAAGCCCAGTTGATAGCTTTTTGGAGCCGCCCTCAACTGTGCTGGCGCTATGTCTGTCTGCGTAGTACTCTCGAGTTCGACTTAGGTAAAGTGTGAATATTGTTAGAACATAAGAGAAGGCCATGAGGGCAATGCCTACCGCTGCTCCGCCACTGCCTTGGTCTCTTTGTTTGCCATATGAACCTGAAAGCATGAGGGAATAGCCGACGTACGTGAACAAGGCTGGCAAGAGCGAAACAAACATCATCACTTGAACATCTCTGTGTTTCAGATGCCCGAGTTCATGTCCGATGACGGCTTCAACTTCGCCTGGATTAAGCGTTTTCAGCATTCCGTCAGTGACGGCAATCCGGTTGCCTGCAACCGGCGACCCGTACGCGAATGCATTCGGAATCGGGATCTGCGCAAGCATCAGCTTCGGCTTCTTTATGCCACTCTTCCTGCTGAGCTCCTCAACCACTTCATGGAGTTTCGGATTCTCATCTTGCGATATTTCTCTCGTACGATAAAGAGCACCAATCAAATAAGGTGACATGAGCCACTGGAATATGTTGAAAGCAACGACCAAGACGCCCAGCGTCACCAGATCAAAAGTACTGAATAGTGTCAGAACTACTCCGAACACCAATGTTGAAAGCCCAATTATGATGGCTAGTGTGCCTACCATAGATAAACGGAGTTTCCAGATACTCATTGTAAATGCACGTAAATGTCACGAATCAACCAGTATCTTATATCTCTTGCTATGCAGTTTTCTGATATTAGCGCGTGCTGGCAGTTACTGTTGACTTGATCTGTTCTCGGTTGTCCAAAAAAGGACGAATTCGACAAAGGATGGCGGGCCCGACGGGAATTGAACCCGTGACCCCCGGATCTCTCTGCTGTGTTCTTAGGCTTAAGAGTCCGGTGCTCTAGCCTGACTGAGCTACGGGCCCACGAACCTTTTCAGTTATGCAATATGTCCCGCTTTTATAAGTTTAGCCTTGTGTGCTCGCTTCATTTCTCGCTTTCCGTGTTTGATTCGGGGTTGACTACGCCAAAATAGACTCTTACGTGAGGCTGCAAGAGATAGACAAGAATTGCTGCTCCAAGCACAAGCACGAGGATCTTCAAGACAAGCCATGCATCAAATAGCAGTCTATCAAACACCGAATTCAGAATAATGGCATTAAGCGACGAGAATATCCCAACCAATGTTGAAGCGAAGGTTACCACCCATGCCCACATTCTTCCGCGGCAAAGTCCAATGGCTATAACGAGGTACAAAGCAAACATGATTATGACAAATACGAAGATCCCGACAAGTATAAGCGCGTTTCCGACGAGGCTTAGAATGGAATCTCCAGCACCATACCCAAACAAAAGGCCCATCAGAATGGACAGAAGTACCCCTGAGATCACGTAAATTGCCGCGACAAAGGTTACTCCTAACGGTCTATCCCCAGCATTCGCTCTCGAAAGCAGAGTCTTCCATTTCTCGCTAATATATGCAGTTGAGCAAACGCCAAAAACCCCGAGTAGGACAACAAGCATGTTGAACAAGGACAAATAGGGAGGCGCAGAAACCGAAAGAGGAAGACCTAGAATCCCGCCGATCCAAGGAGTCAAAAGGCTCAGCACCCCACCGATCCAACGACCAACAACGCTTCCAGTGATCAGAGAAAAGATGATGCCTGCGACGTTCCCCATGAACCTTTTCCTGCATACTGAATAGAGAGCGGCAAAATATGGAATGGAGGTCAGAAGGAAGATGTTAAAACCCCATATAGTCAGGGCAACGCTCATTTCGACGATTGAGTATCCTAGTTTGGGATAGATGGATGTGATCGACTGGATGAAGGGTTCGTAGAATCCGCCGAACAGAGAGAATGCTAGCGTTATCAAGAGAACCTTGGTGTCAATCAATCTCAAGTTGAACCTGGTTGTAGACAAAAAATCTCCCTGGACACCTTCAGCTCCAAGAAGTTATAAACTTAACCCCTCACCAGACAAGCGACAAAGTGCAACACTGAACTAGCGTCTTCCAATCTGTTATTAAAGCACGTGTGCATCGTGAAACCTCACTGGCTTTGGCTTCTTCAGCAGTCCCTTCAGTGAGGATCAACAGTTTTAAGTTTCAAGACCAAATGTCACTTGTGAGGCTGACCCCTTGAATGAGCTTGTCTTCGTCGGGCTTGGTTTACACGATGAAAAAGGCTTGAGTTTACGTGGCCTTGACGAAATCAAAACTGCCGATGAAGCTTTCATCGAGCTCTATACGAGTTTACTGCCTGGTTTCTCGCAAGAACGTTTAGAGAAACTCTCTGGCAAAAGGATTCAGGTTCTATCAAGAAAAGAGATTGAAGAAGAAAATGGAGGTCTCGTGTTGGAAGCCGCAGAAAGAGGAAAAACAGTTCTGCTCGTCCCAGGCGATCCATTGATTGCAACTACGCACATAACGCTCAGAATAGAGGCTGAAAAGCGGGGGGTAAAGACGCGAATAGTTCATGGCGCATCAATAATATCTGCCGCCGTCGGATTGTCAGGTTTGCATAGCTACAAATTTGGGAAAAGTGTTACAGTACCGTTTCCAGATGAAACACCCTCTACTACACCTTACGAAGTCATTAGACAGAATATGGAACTCGGGTTACATACCCTTTGTTTTCTCGACATGAAAGCAGAAAAAGGACGTTATCTTGGCATCCATGACGCGTTGAAAGCATTGCTTGCAATTGAGGAACGAAAAAAAGCAAGAATCGTCACGCCAAACACAGTGGCAGTAGGCATTGCGAGGGCTGGAAGCAGCGAACCCGTCACAAAGGCCGATTACGTGAGAAAACTGCTAAGCTATGACTTTGGAGACCCACCACACTGCATTATCTTTCTGGGAAAGCTTCATTTCATGGAGGCAGAAGCGCTCATCCAATTTGCAAAGGCTCCAAAGAAACTGATGGAGACTACTCAATGACCACCCAGACGCTTGTTTCGAAATACATAGCATCAGCTGACCAAGTTCTGGAGAGAATTCAGTTGGTGGAAACCCCTTTAAACGTGAATGTAGAAGACATCAAGAAGACTGTGACACACGCTAAGACGTATTTAGACGATGCCAAATACTATAGAGGTATTCAAAAATTCGACGTGAGTCTAACGTCTGTTGCTTACTGCGAAGGCTTGTTAGATGCCTTAAGATTCATTGGAGCTGTGAAGTTTGAATGGCCAACAAAACCACAGGAAGACAGAGAAAAGTAGTTCTGGCTTCAGGTGTTTTTGACCTGCTACACTTGGGGCACGTGAGGTTCTTGGAAGCGGCAAAAGGGGCTGGAGGGCCAAACGCAAGGCTTGTGGTAGTCGTTGCAAGAGACGGCACTGTGGAGAAGCGGAAAGGTGAGAAGCCCGTTATGCCTGAGAATCAGCGGTGCGCTCTCGTTGAATCTTTGAAAGTTGTTGATTGTGCCTTTCTTGGTTCTAAGGATTTTAACATCGGGCAAGCCATTGAAAAGATCAAGCCAGATGCAATCGCGATCGGATATGATCAAGAAGGCGTAGAAAGACTTGTAAGAGACTATGTTGAGAGAAAAGGACTTAGGACGAGGATTGTGAGAATTGGCGAGTTCGGAGAGGATGAACTGAACAGCTCATCTAAGATCAAACAGAAGATAATAAAGGGTTTCAAGAAATGATCTCCCTCAAACTATCGTCAAGGTATGGATTAACGTACGTGATCATCGCATTGAACGTGCTCGTCTACGTCTACACGGCAATACTTGGCGGAGACTTCATCAACATAGGTGAGAAGCCTCTCCTGTTGTACGGGCAGGTAAATTTGTTCGTGGTACATGGCTGGTACTGGCAGCTCTTCACATCCCTGTTTGTCCATGCCAACATCATGCATTTGGCAGGTAACATGTTCTTCTTTCTAATCTTCGGCCTGAGAGCTGAAGAGCTATTCGATTCAAAACAGTATTTGCTGATCTATTTCTTGAGTGGGTTAGCAGGAAACTTGCTATCATTTGCCGTCGCTCCTTATTCAGATATCCCAGATGTTGGAGCTTCAGGAGCCATCTTCGGAGTTTTCGGTGCCTGCATTATCTATGTTGGAAGGTCGATCGGGCGATCAATAATAGGTGCCTTGGCTTTTGCTTTCTTTCTCTTGCTGATGAGTGCTGGTCCCAACGTCAATAGCATGGCGCATGTTGGAGGTCTGGTCATAGGACTACTCATTGGTTACGCGTTAGCGACAAGACGCAAGACTAGGACGGGTTACGGGTTCAACTACTCATACTCAGTCAACGCAGGACATGGTCCGTGACAGCATTTCCAAGATAAGCCCTGATGCAAATTCCGACGACAGATCAGGAAGCTATGGAAGAGTGAGTATTTCCACTTTCACTTTGTGCCCATCTCTTAGCCCTAGGTGCTTTCTCAGCGAGACTGGGGCGATAATCTCCAGTACTGATTCATCATAGTGGCTTCGCAGAGCGGAAATCAAGGCGCCTTTTGCCGCGTTTTCTATTATTATGGGGTAGCATTTGACTGGCCCAAAAGTGCGGTCGTCACTTGCGAAACCTCCGACTTCTATTGCTGGATAGGCTTCTAGCTCTTTGTGAGTCGCAATATCATAATCGGTCGTCAGTTTCAAGTTAAGCGTGCCGGGGTAGGGATCGAAACCCAGCTTCTCCATAAACTGCTTCCGATACGGCTCTCTTGCTATGTAGTAGGCGCCTTCACCTAGTCCTGTGAAGACCGTGCCTTCCAAGGTTACCGAGGGGGGATACTCGGCCTCGATCAGGAAGCGAAGGTTTGAATACAGATCCTGCAGCTCTTTGATGCCAGAGTCAGTGATCTTGATAAGGCAACCTTCAGCAGTGATGGTCCGCTTGATCCATCCCTTGTTTTCCAGTTCTATGAGGTAGCGTGAAGCTGTTTGCTGGGATAACCCTAGCTTGCCAGCTAGGTATTCGGTGGAGATTTTGGCTGTTCTCCGGTGTGCTCCCATTTCGGCGAGTTTCAGCAAGGTGAAGAGCTGTCTGCAGTCTGGGGTTTTAGTCATTTGCAACCCTAGTCTCAGTTGGTTTAAGGAGTATTTTGGTTCCATATTTAAGGGGTTTGAGAAATCATCCTATGCCAACCTGAAGGGCGAACGAGCACGGTGCGCGTAAGTAGGATAACATGTGTGAGAAGTTCAGAGATGCAATACTGGCAGGAAAGCGACAGCATCAAAGAAAATCTAAACGTGTCTAGACAGACAATGCTAGAGTGGAGATTTCTCCCGAAGAAGCACTATACTAAGGGTGACTTCCAACACTACCAAGGGTTAGGGAAACTTGTTAACGTTTGTAAGAAATGTCTCCCGATGTGGGACTTTTGAGGTCTGTTTTCTCCGAACACTACATGAGCTTGAACAGTGTTACAAATATTGATGGTTTGTCACCTACTTGAGTGACTAGAATCTCTGCTGAAAGGCGGGATTGCATGGTTTTTAGCGTTTTCTTTTGGTTTTTGGCTTCAACTTTGTGAAGATCGCTGTTAAGATTGCTATTAGAGCGATGTAGGGTAAGATTGGTTCTGCTCTTGTTTGAACTTGTATTGAGAATGAGTAGCCTCCAACTGGGACGGGTGCAACCGCTATGCGAGCAGCGTCTGATTGTGCCGTGTTGGCTTTAGCGTCTGTGACTTTAAGGTATACGTAGTAGATTCCGCTTGTGGTGGGTGTGAAAGTCCATGTGTTTGATGTTGCTCCTGAAACTGGGGCAGCGTCTAGGTACCATTGGTAGCTGTATGGGGTGTATCCGCCTGAAACTGTTGATGTGAATGCTACTGATTGACCTACTAGTATTGATGCTGACGTTGGAGAAATCGAAGCAAGGAGTTGGGTTGCCACGGTTACTGTGGCTTCGTTTGATTTTGCAGAGTTTCCTAGGCTATCTGTAGCATTCAAGTATATGGTGAAGGTTCCGGGGGCTGTGGGAGTGAATGTCCAGCCACTTAAAGTAGCACCAAGAAAAGGATTATTGTTAAGATACCACTGGTAATTGTAGGGCGGAGTCCCTCCGCTAGCAGTTGATGTGAAGGATACTGATTGACCCATGTATATTGAAGCTGAAAGCGGGCTTATGGAAACGGAAAGTGGTGGAACAGTTGGGGCTCCAAAAGCGTAGAGTTTCGGGCCCCAATGATCAGCCACGAAAATCCTTCCGTTCGCGATAGCAGATGAAGAGCTGTGAACACCGCCTGGGAGCTCGTAGCTCCAAACGAAGGCACCGGTGGCCTCATTAACGGCATAAAACACTTTTGCTTGGATGTCTCCTCGTGCGAAAAACACCTTGCCATCTGCTACCACTGGTCCTCCCGCTATTGACTGCCCTGGAAATGCCTATCTGTTGAAGCGGAAGCTGGCTGGAAACCATGAAGCGCTGGAGCAGTTGGCCGACATGGAAACCGCAGTCAGAAACGTGGAAGCCATTCTTGAGTTTGCCAGAACATATGAGAAGCTGGGCGTCGAACAACTGGTCAACATGAACGTTGGCAAGGCTGTTGACGAGGCAGCGTCGCTCTTCCCAGACTTGAAAGGCACCAGAATAGCGAACGAGTGCAGAGGATTGACCGTGTTGGCTGATTCGTTGCTGAGACAGTTTTTCTACAATTTGATTGATGACTCGCTCAAGTATGGCGAGAAGTTGACTCAAATCAGAGTCCGCTATGAGGAATTCGAGGACAGGCTGAAACTAGTCTATGAGGATGACGGCGTAGGCATATCCAAGGATGCTAAAGCAAAGCTTTTCACTGAAGGTTTCACTACGGGCAAAGGCTCAGGCTACGGATTATACTTGATCAAGAGAATGATGGAAGTCTACGGCTGGGCAATTGATGAAAATGGCGAACCAGGCAAAGGAGCACAATTCACCATAAACATACCTAAAGCTAAGCCAGACGGAAGACCAGACTACAAGCTTGGTTAAGATAAGGCTTAGACAGGACATTTACAGGAACCGCAATAGCGAGAGAGAAGAAGATTAGATCATACTCGCCAGAACAGGTAGGTTTTTGTTTGCATTAGGAAACCGCAGATCCTTATGAGGTCCGCAAGCTTATCCAAGTCGGTCGCCATTATTCCTTTGATGTAGGCGTCTCTTGTTCCGAATGGAAGATGATAAGAGAAGCTTTTCATAAATCGCGTATGTCTGTACTTTGCAAAGGCTTCCCTTATTCTCAAAACATCCATCTCAGCTAGGATCTGCAGTTTGCTGACCACGTATATGCTGCTGCCAAGAAGCTGCGCGTTGAACCCGAGCCCCTCAAGGACTCTCACGATGTTCTTAGCCTCTTTCGGCGGCTGCTGCTCAATGATTCTCTTCATTCCTGCTTTTTCGGCGAATGGGTTGTACTTTGCCACGACTGCTGACATTTCCACGTATTCCGTGCCAGCTAAAGGCAACGTGTCTTTGATGAGCTTGGTTCCTAGGCCTATGGTTCTGTACTTCGGGTGAACAACGACACGTGAGATGGCGCTGAGCTTCGCGTTTAGCTCTTTCATGCTCATTTTCGGCAGTACCAGCCTTCTCCCGAAGCTCGTAACAGGCGGGTAACAGTACACGATCACGCCGCACAGCTCGTTTCCACGTTTCAGGCAGAAGATCCTGCGTGGTGCGGCTATCTTGTGGCTGCGATAATGGAAGCCTGCAAGCTCTCTCCAGTCCTTGGTTGTTCCTTCTTCTATTCGCATTTCCTTGGTCAGGCTGCATTCTTCAGTCGGCTTGTTTGGATGGTAGTTGACTGCTATCTCTTTGCGCAACCGCTTATGAACATGAACGCCCGGCTTCAGGTCCTCAGCCAAATCAGTGTGCGTGGTGGCAGCTAGAACACATTTTCCCTCAGAACGGGGGGCGCGCGCCCACTCTCGTCGGCTTTAGGACACATTTCAGGCTTATTTTCATTTTCTGTCATTTTTTAGAGCCTCTGCGCGCGCGATGCGATTTCATGCACTTGTTTGTGGGCTCATCGTAAGTAAGATATTTACACGAGTCGATGGCCTTCATGGTGAACAGCCAGTCCGTATAGAAGTTGGTTCCATAATGCTTAAGTGCTCTCAGTGCTCTAAATAGCAGTTGAGAGGGAGAAGGTGATATTGTGAAGCCTAGGCTATCTAAGATCATAGTTGTAACGTTCTTGTTGACGATTGTATTCTCCCTCAACTTCAGGTACATAGGAACAAGGTCCGTTTTTGCAGCGCCAACGTGGCCTTCACCGTGGATTGAAGTCGATTGGGATAGGAACGAGAACGGTTGGGCGGATGATTGGCGAGACGTTGAGCATGCTTATTATCAGTATGACAACACTTACCTTTACTTGAAGCTTCATTGTTATGGGATGCCAGGTAGCGAATGGCCATCAGGTGACGGCAGGTACAAATGGTTCATCGATCTTGATAACGACATGTATTATCATGGCGGAAACGTCTATAATGCTGAGTGCCTTCTTTTCGTGGAAGACACTGATCATAACGGCGTCGGAGAGACCTATCTGCTTTTTGACGCGAACCATGACGGAAGTTTCAGTGAATATGAACCGTGGCCTCCGGCAAACTGTGCCAACTACAAGATAACTGACTCGAACATCGGTGGATTCCGAATCGTCCCTCTAAACCAAATTGAAATGTATATTAAATGGACTTCTATCGGAACCCCCTCGTCTTACTGGCTGCTTTGGTCGACGGACCAGCAAAATCCCAACTTGGACCAATCTCCCAACGCTGACAGGCCAGACGAAGAGCAGCCTATATCAGTTCACAATGTTGCAGCAATAGACCAAACCCCAACACCCACAGTTTTGAGACAAGGTCAAAACGTATCGATTCAAGTGGTCGTCGAGAACAAGGGCACGTTAGCAGAGACCTTCAATGTCACATGCTACTTCAACAACACAGCGATCGGAACGAAACTTGTGACCAACTTGGCAGGAGGACACCAAACAACCATCACCTACGATTGGAACACAACAGGCATACCTGCAGGCAACTACACGATCAAGGCATGGGCTGACTCGAGTGCAGCAATAACTGAGACAAACGAAGCAGACAATTGGTGCACCGCACCTGCGATAGTTACGGTTCAGCCGGCACCAGTTCACGACGTAGCAGCAATATCGCAAGATCCGGACAAAACAAGCGTGATTAATGGTACCATCGTGAACATAAACGTGACAGTATCCAACTTGGGCGACTTCCCTGAAACCTTCAACGTCACATGCTCCTACAATGGGCATCCAATAGGCTATCAAACAGTAACAAACTTGGCACAGAAAACCTCAACCAGCATAATCTTTGCATGGAACACGACTGACGTCCAGCCCAACACGTACTATATTCATGGAATGGCCGACTCCAGTTACGTCATAACTGAGGTCGATGAAAACAACAATAACTGTACAAGCTTTGTGGCAGTGACCGTGTACTCGCCAGGTCAAATGGGAAAGCTCTTCGTGGACAAGGTTAAGACAGCAGTCATAAGCGGTCAGGACCCACCGGTAGTGGGCCTACCAACAGTTTACGAACTCACCATTATCGCTACGAACATCGGAGGCAGCAACGTTTCCAACGTCACGGTGAACGAAACGATCTCCTCCGACGTATCCTTCGTAAGTGCTGGAACCCCAAGCCAGGGCTCCATCATTGCATTGCCGCCTCCCAAGATCGTTTGGAATGTTGGAACCTTAGTTCCCGGAGCAAATGCCACACTGACTTTCAGAGTGAGTACAACAACCGCTTCGCCGGGTCTTTTATACTTGAACCATAAAGAGGACATTACTGCTTCTGGAACAGATACGTTTAGTGGCAACACGGTCACGGACAGCGGGCACACTGACACCACAGTGACTGCGATAGTACGTGACGTAGCTGCAATAAGTCAAATTCCTACGAGCACAGTTGTCTGTCAAGGAGACACCATCGCCATAGATGTGACCGTGAAAAACTTCGGCAACGTAACGGAAACCTTCGACGTAGCATGCTACTATGACAGCACCCAAATTGGCGTCTTGCGCGTTTACAACTTGGGAGCTGGCGGCCAAACGACTATTTCATTCGCTTGGGACACGACTGGAGTACATCCAGGAACCTACGCGATAAAGGCTGAGGCTGACTCAAGCCACGAGATTACCGAAAGCAACGAAACAAACAACGTATGCACTTCTCCCTCTACAGTCAGAATAGTGATTCATGACATCGCCATCATAAGCCAAAATCCATCACCCACAACGGTGGTGCAAGGAGAAACCATAACGATAGAAGTCATCGTCAAGAACGAAGGAACAGAGCCTGAAACATTCAACGTCAGCTGCTACTACAACGAAACACTGTTGGAAACAAAGACAGTCACTAATCTACAGCCGAACACAACATCGACACTCAGCTTCCTATGGAACACTGCAGGAGTTACACCAGGCTTATACTACATAAACACGGCAGCGTCAACGGTGCCAGGCGAAAAGGACACGAGCGATAACGCGTGCCGAAGCTCAACAAGCGTCACTGTAACGCTGTCAATCTCAGCGTCCATAAACCCGACATCGGCCAGAATAAAGATCGGAGAATCCGTGACTTTCACGTCATCAGTGTCTGGTGGTAGTTCACCATACAGTTATCAATGGTATCTTAACGGAAGTGCCGTACCAAGCGCCACTTCTTCCACGTGGACATTCACACCTACCTCCTTGCAGCCAATAGGAAACTACACAGTTTACATGATCGTTACAGACAGCCTCATGCATACTGCACAATCAAACATAGCCATAGTGACAGTAGCTCCTCAGCTCACAGCCCATATTTCACCAACAGCAGTCACAATATTCATAGGGCAATCTGTCACCTTCACGCCAAGCGTATCTGGAGGATACCCACCATACATAAATGAATGGTACGTTGACGGCACACTTGCAAAACGCTCTGATCCGTATAACCCCGGAGACGGACACATACTTACCTATGTATTCACGCCAACAGCAACTGGAATATACTACGTGCATCTGAAAGTGATAGACTCCACCAATAACACCGTCCAATCTGAAACTGCAAGAATCGTTCTCCAGGCAACTGCAGTTGGAGGATACTCAATCTCACTCGGAAAAGAAACTTCGGCAAGTCAAACAGCAGCCTATGCCATGTTAGTCACCCTGTTCGGGGCAATGCTAAGCCTGAGGAAACGCGCGAGGAAATCAACGCACGCTTTGCCGAACTGAACAGCGGAAAATAGTGCGCGCCAGTTTGTTGCTAAATTATGAGAGTTGACATGCTGCCGTTTAAGTTTGTTTGCGCGCGTGCGTGTTCCTAAAATGGCCGAAAATGGTCAAAATTCGCGTTTGCACGTTTCTGCCGGGTTCGATAAAGACAGATGTCCAAGGAAATCAAGAACAGATACGAAGCCCGAAGCTGTCCCTAGATCATGGAGGGCGAATAAAAACATTTTAGGCCAATTTCGGAACAAGCATGCGCTAGGCTCCTAAAAACAGAAAAAGAAGGGAAATGAGCGAAACCCCTCAGCAGAATTTAGTATAATCAAACTCTAGAGAGTGGTATCCCGGGAGTTACCGTTCCCAGACTGTAATTTATACTAAAATCCTCTTTTTTTGCCGAGCCTTCGATTTCAAGTAGCCGAGCGAATTTACACTCTCACCTGGATGGAGATTTCTCCCGCAAAAACCCTCTTTTTCTGTTGAGATAGGTTAGCCTTTTCAATGACGAAAAGACAATTCTAGGCCTGCTCAAGATTCAGCTTCAAGGGAAGAGGATGCTTTACGGCTAGAATTCAGGAAAGGTATGCGATTGGATGAAGTGCTCCTTCTGTAGGACACGGCTGCCAAGATTGCTGTAATAATCAGTACCCCAATGACTAAGGTCGATGAAAACTCAGGTACTAGTGGGTAATCGTCTTGGTTGCTCGCATCAATCACGTATGGAACATTCCAGACTCCTGAAGCATCAACCTCCGTAGCGTTCGGGTATCGATCCCCATAATCGCTCCAGAAGTTGCCGCCTGAGGGATAACCGTCATCCCAAGCATTTATCGATTCTTCATTGTAGACTTGGAGCGTGTTATTCACGAGGTTATTGTGGTAAACAGAGTTGTCTGAGGAGTCTGAGAAGTGGATACCCACGCCGTTTTCTGTGATGTTGTTTTCGCTTATGCCGTTACGGTTCGAAGATGACCTGAGATAGACGCCCCTGCGTTGTTCTTTGATATGTTGTTGCTGGCTATGCTGTTGTAGTTTGAAGAGACAAGGTGGATACCCTCCACGCTTCCGCTTATGCTGTTCCTGAGTATGACGTTATGGCCTGAAGATGTAAGATGAATGCCCTCCCAGTTGCCTGTTAAGCAATTGTCCGTAACGTTGTTGTTGGAAGAGGCGAACTGGATCAAGACGCCGACTCCGTTGCTGCTATCCGCTATGTTGTTTCCAGTTACGGTGTTGTAGGAAGACTGGCTGAGGCTGATGCCACTCGTGAAGTTCTTGACGCTCGTATTCTTGATCGTTACGTTGTTCACGCTTGACAGGTAGAACCCGTTCAGCACATTGGCGCCGATTCCTTGAACCGTGTATCCGTTTCCGTCAACTACTATGTTGCTTGCCTGGACTATGATTCCTGTTTCGTCGCTCGTAATGTTCCCAGTCAACGTGTAGACATCCAGGCTTCTTTGGATAGGCGCAGCTGATGGATCAACACTTCCATCGGGCTTAATATAGACCGTGCCAGCTGCCCCGACCTTCTGAACACCAACTACCAGGCTCAACATGCCGACAAGGACTATCGAGCAAACCACGATTGCACATTCTCTTCGCATGCTGTGCATCACACGGTTATGTTTTCTGTTTCAGTTTTTATGGTTTATGGAACAATGGCTCAGAAATTGCGCGCGCTCGTTTTATATAGTAGCAGAAGACCAGAATCTGCCTTGAAGGTACAAACCATAAAGAGCGTCGACACGAAAATGAGGAAGGTAACTTCAAGTATGATCTTGATGCTGCTAATGCTGTGCATGTTGACTTTCACCTTGGACATTCGCACGGCTAAAGCAAGTGGAACCATTTACATTAGACAAGACGGGACAGTTGATGGTACAGACAAAATTCAGCACGTGGGAACCGTTTACACTTTCACGGGTAACATCAGTGATACCATTGTTGTGGAGAAATCCGGCATCGTAATTGATGGGGCAGGCTACACTCTCCGAGCCGGAACAACCGAAAGAGGGATAGACCTCACAGGAAGGTGCACCGTGACAATAAGAAATGTGAGAATAACACAATGCTTAGACGCCGTTCGACTCTCAGGATCCACACGCAGCAACATAACCTCAAACATCCTGATAGACAACAGCGATGACGGCATCGACATTCGCGACTCCTCGGATTACAACAGCATAGTCAACAACACTATAGTAGGCAACCATGACGATGGCATCGAACTCTGGGAATCCGCGTACAACGACATTGCCAAGAACAACATAAGCCAAAACGCACTTCACGGAATCTGGATCTACGATAACTCGAACCACAACGACATCACTGAAAACTTGATAATCGAAAACCACTATGACGGCATCGATCTTCTATCCTCTTCAAACTACAACACCATCAGAAACAACACCATAGAAAAAAATCATGATCAGGGAATAGCTGCGATAAGCTCCCACGATAATTCCATCTACTACAACAATTTCCTGAATAACACAGATCAAGCCTACGTCTTTAACTCGGTGAATACATGGGATAATGGCTATCCGTCTGGCGGCAACTACTGGAGCGACTACAATGGCACAGACTTCTACAGCGGTATCTACCAGAACGCTACGGGCAGCGATGGAATAGGAGACACACCATACACTATAAACGCGAACAACCAAGACCGCTTCCCGCAGTTTCGAGTGAGTGCGAGTGGCGGGTTTGACTTGACGCTATTGGCGATTGTCATCATAGTCGCTGCGGTTTGCGTTACAGCTGCCACAGCTCTAATACTGAGGAAAAGAAAGCCTCAGGTTCCTTTCGCACCTCCGCCACCGCCGCCATCTTAGAACGCGTTTTGCCCATTCAGCAGCGCGCGGCAAGGAATCCTTAAGAGGCCCAAACTAGGTAAGAGCGTATTGTCCTAGAAACAAGGGAGAACATATTGCACATAGTGAGAGGCAAACCGTTGTTCGCCACCACCGCGAGTGACACAGGTACTGAAATGCTGTCCGAACTGCGCAAGATGAGAGAACTCCTAGAGAAATCCAGCAAGAAATAGCGAAGTGCACTTCTTGGACATATGTTTGAAGAGTGTGCCGTTGAATGTGAAAGGGTGACGTTAGATTTATTCCCACAACGAAGTGGAGACGTCTCCCGCAAAACCCACTTTTTCATAGCTTTCAAAATGCAATGCATTAAACAAGTGCATTGAAAGAGATGCCTTCGGCAAGCTCTCCTTGCTTATTGCATAGAGACCAATGAGCACTTTACAGATTCAAGAACCAGTTTCTCTGTCTTCTTTTGATCGCTTTTGAAAGTAAGATCTGAATAGATCGTAATTCCGCAGGCGTGGCCAACCAGTCTTTGCATAAATCAGTTTTTCCGGATTCCTCTTCAGCCAGTTCATCATGTGAAAGAAGCTCTTTGCCTTTTTCTCATCTCTCTCTTTCACTGGTTCATAACCCAAGTTTCTGATTTCGTCAAGGTATGCTATTTCCGTAAGCCTCTGCGGTTCCCCTGTGACCGTGATTCGGTCAATTCGATCGTTGCCATACATCTCTCTCAGACCATTTACCGCTTCATCGAAGATGTAGCCTCTGCAGATTTGGATTTGTTCATCTTTCTCGAGTTTGAGTTTATCCAATAGTTGAAACACGACTTTCGAAGCCTGGCTCAAATACTCTTTTGACCGGAATCGCGGGTATCTGAAGTATTTGACATCCAAGACATCATATCTGAATTCCTGAGTCTCACAGCGAAAGGCACCTATGACCACGCCAAAAAGCAGGTCGCCTATGCCAGCATCATCAACAATTATTGTCAGTTAGCGCCATCCCCTTTTGTAAGAGATAAAGAACCATGCGCGCATTTATAAAAACGCTTCACATGTGTCAGGTTGCCTATTTCTCGGATTTCATCGCTCACGTGTGAGCCCATTAGGTTTAGACATGTCTAAATATACAATGCTAGAGTGGAGATGTCTCCCGCACAACCCCCTCTTTTTCTTCTGTCTTTGCGAATACGCGATCTGATCAAACGATACGGTGTCTGGTAGCTCCCCCCATATCTGGAGATTGTCAACTGTGTATCTGCACGCACTTGACTGGCCAGAAATGTTGCATTTAATGCTTTCTGACTTCAATTCATTAGTTTCAATGCGAATAGAAGATGCTTTCATAAGACTTATATCCAAGTTCCGATGAACAAGATCAATGGGGAGAAGGGTTGAATAGGCTTACTTTTCTACTTGGCTTAGGGTTTATATTGCTGATGCTGACTGTTCCATATGCTTCAGCATCTTGGGTTCTTGTTCCAAACGGAAGCTTTGAAAGCGGCAGTGTGGGTTCAATTCCAGATCAGTGGAGCATGGTTACAAGAAATTGGGACGAGCATGGGGGAACCACTTTTACAAATGATATGCAACAGATAGACACGAAGTATTTTGAAGGAGCAAGGTCGTTGTGGTTGCATTCAAAGGTTGTTGACACTGATGGAACAAGGCAAATGCGGGATGCTTGGACTGAGGCTGTGACAGAGGACTGGATTAATGCTCCCTCTGCAACGCACGTGCGAGTCTTTATGAGGGATATCAAAAGCACCCACAGTCCCTCTTGGTGGGGTTGGTGCAACCACATATTCCTGCTTATAAATAACGTTAGTGTTGCAAAGACATATTCGGGCGGTGTGTGGTATGATATGCTTTTCACCCATGGAGAGTTCTTGAGTTGGAACCACTACAACTATACTGCAACTGGAGCAGATGGACAAAGCTGGTATGTATACGAATATAGCATACCCGAATCTGTTGATAAAACCCACATGAAGATACAAATCGCGTGCAATGCACATGATTGGACATTCTATTCTACAAGCTATTTCTCCGATCTGGAATTTGTTGTTGACAAAGTAGAGCTGTTTGAGCTTATTCCTAACGGCAGCTTTGAAGAAGGTACTTTGTGCACTGTTCCAGACAGCTGGGTGATGAAAACATGGGACCGGGATGGAGGGGAACCAGTCTCAGGAGCAACTTATCTACATGACGTGTGTGAGAATGACACCCACTACTTTTCGGGAAACAGATCATGTTGGTTATACTCGAAAGTCATTGATACGGATGGAACAAAAGCGTCGAGAGCCAGCTGGACATGGATAGAGTCAGAGAACTGGATTGACGCGCCCGGCGCAGCATACGTGAGGTTCCACATAAGAGATATTCAGCCTAAACATACACCTGGGCTCTGGTGGGGATGGAATGACGGGATATACATAGGCTTCAACGATAGTGACACAGATCGAATCTACGATTATTTCATATACAACGATGGAGAAACGCTAAACTTCAATCATTACAATAGCACAAAGATTGGCGCGGACGGAGCCACATGGTACGAGTACATTTATCGCATTCCAGCGGACATTAATACGTCCCAAATGAGATTTAGGATTATTTGTATTGCAGGCGATTGGACATTTTATGACCCTTCATATTTTGCTGAGATGAGCTTTTATGTAGACGACGTCGACCTTCTATATCAGTCAACACCCTTAGTATCAATAAGTCCATCCGCAGCTTCGATATACGTCGGCGAATCGGTAACCTTCACGTCTACTGTGTCTGGAGGCACACTGCCATATAGCTATCAGTGGTGTCTTAACGGAAACCCAGTTTCAGGTGCAACATCAAGCACTTGGACATTTACACCAGTAGCTACAGGAACTTGCACAGTTTACTTGAATGTTACCGAAAATCTTGGAGGTATTGCCAAGTCAAATGAGGCATCAGTAACAGTTGCGCCTCAACTCACAGCCTCGATTTCTCCAACGTCAGCATCAATACTAGTAGGTCAATCAGTAGCATTCACATCAACAGTTTCAGGCGGATACACCCCATACAGCTACCAATGGTACCTAGACGC
>Ga0315277_10000368_pt1 | contig 72394 bp, 65 predicted proteins | sample YL17G05_15_MG_FD_203695 | JGI IMG/M metagenome (GOLD analysis project Ga0315277, IMG submission 203695) | Sediment microbial communities from Yellowstone Lake, YNP, Wyoming, USA - YL17G05_15 | ecosystem: Environmental > Aquatic > Freshwater > Lake > Sediment | place: USA: Wyoming | collected...
ACCGCCATCCAAGGCTGGCTCGACGAGCACAACGCCGACCCGAAACCGTTCAAGTGGACGGCCACGGTGGACGAGATTCTTCGGAAGGTCGAGAAGTACCGACGGACTTACGATACACTACACTAGGCGGATTCTCTATCTGAGGAACATTCGTTGCCTTCCTTCTTCACTTTTACTCCCGTCTCCCCCCAAAACCCTTCAGCCCTCGCAGCGTGATTGTTCCCTAGGTGTCATCATGGGCCGCACAGTTCCTACATACCGCCTGCACCTCGAGTCGATACTGGATCGCTGGACGGACTACCGCCGCGCGCTGAGAGAGAAGGACAGGGAGCTGTTCGACCGCATGCTGGAGAAGGCGAGGATGCACTCATCAGCCGCCAGCTTCTGCGCGCATCTGGACCCGGTCGAGCTTGCGATGCTGTCGATTCTCCTGGAGATGCAGAGGGAAATCGAGGATATTGAGACGCAGAAGAAAGAGCCGAATGAGGTCGCCAAGACGCCTTAACACTTTCACAGCCCTCCCTGCCGCGTCACTCTAAGACCCGCAGAGTCGCTCCTCTTCTTGCAGTTGGCCGGGGGACTCATGCAGGGCTGGATAATCGACTCCTATCCGAACTACGACAGCGATTCGATTGTCGTCTGGCTCTGGACCGAGCATGGCGTGCGGAGAATCGAGGACTCCCGCTTCCGCCCCTCGTTCTTCATGAGCGCGCCGCCAAGCGAACTCCAGTCTTACCGCCAACGCCTCGAGATCATTGATGAGATCGGTGAGGTGCGAGAGACGAGACGCCGCCTCAACCTCGGAGACGAGGAACCCTCGCCCGTCCTCGAGATATTCCCCCGCCACTACCGCGATTTGAACGACCTCGCGAAAACGATCGACAGCAACGGCGGCTACTACGACCACCGCCTCTACAACATCGACATGCGCTTCTCGCAGAGGTACTTCCTGCACCACGACATCTTCCCGCTCGGCTTGGTCGATTACTCTCACGGTGTCTGGCGGATGCAAGAGGAGCAGTTTGCCCTCGAGTACAAGCTGCCGCCGCTCCGGGCAGCCCTGCTCGACATCGCCGTGGACGCCCCGATGGGCATCCCCCGCCTCCAGGACAAGCTACTCGGCGCCCGCCTCTGCGAGATCGACATCGGCGGGAGCGAGGGGGAGATCCTCGAGAAGCTGAACTCCGCCCTGCGCGACCTCGACCCCGACGTCATACTGACCGATGGCGGGGACAGCTTCCTGATGCCCTACCTAGCGAAGAGGTCCGAGGCGCTCGGCGTCGGACTGCAGCTCGGGCGGGAACCTCAGAGGCTTGACGAGAAGAAGGGCAGGAGCTACTTCACCTACGGCAGGATAGTCTACAAGCCGGGTCAGTACCTACTTAAGGGCAGGCTGCACATCGACCGAGGTCACTTCGCGTACAGGGAGAGCGAGATGGCGGGGCTCGGCGAGCTTTCCCGCCTCTCCACAATCGTTCCTCAGGAACAGGCGAGGCTCACCCCGGGCACAGCCTTCACTGCGATGCAGATCAACAGGGCGACCAGGGACGGAGTCCTGGTGATGTGGAAGAAGAACCTGCCGGAGTTTTTCAAGGACGCCGAGCAGCTGATCCGTGCAGACCGTGGCGGGTTCATCCTGGAACCGGAGGTAGGCGTCCACGAGAACATCGTGGAGCTGGACTACGCCTCCCTGTATCCGAACATCATGGTGAAGTTCAACCTCTCCATGGAGACGCTCAATTGCGGGTGTTGCGCGGATGGCGGGGGGCAGCCTGTGCCGGGATTGGGCTACCACAGTTGCGTGAAGAGGTTGGGTCTGGTGCCGCGGGTCCTCAGGCCTTTGATCGACCGGAAGAGGTACTACAAGAAACTGAAGAAGGAGCCCGGTCCGAAGCAGGAGATCTACAGGGAACGAGACACGATTCTCAAATGGACTTTAGTCACATCATTTGGATTTCAAGGTTTTAGAAACGCGCGTTTCGGCCGAATCGAGTGTCACGAGTCGATCAACGCTCACGCGCGTGACCTCCTCGTCCGCAGCATGGAGATTGCCGAGCAGCACGGTTACGAGGTCGTGCACGGCATAGTCGACTCTCTCTGGCTCCGTCCGAAGCCGAACGCGAGCGGCATCGACAAGCTCGTCGAGCACATCAACGGCGCCATCGGCATCCCGATAGACCTGGAGGGCGTCTACAAGTGGGTCGTGTTCCTGCCCTGCAAGACCACGGGCGTCGGCGCCCTGAACCGCTACTACGGCCTCTTCCAGAACGGGGAGATGAAGCTCCGGGGCATCGAGCTCAGGAAGCACGACACCTCCCCCTTCGTGAACGAGGCGCAGAAGGCGATGCTGGACGAGCTGAGCCATGCGAACAACGCGACAGAATTCATGGATAGAGTGCCGAAGGCAATTGCGATTCTCGGGGCGTACGCTCAACTACTCAGGGAAGGCGGGGTGCCACTCGAGGACCTCTTACTCACGAGGGCGATTACCCGCCAACTCGAGGAATACACAGTGATGACGAACTCCGTTGCAGCGCTGAAACAGATGAAGAGGCGGGGCTACGCGGTTGAGCCGGGCGAGTACATAAGGTTCGTGATTACCGATGGTCAGAGCAGGGATTCGGAGAAGAAGGTCAGGGTATCGGAATTCATCAGCGCTGACGAGAAACCAGATGTGAAAGAGTATCTCAAGTTGCTGTGCCGCGCCGGCGAGACGTTGTTCCTTCCTTTTGGGTACACGGAGAGCAAGTTGCTGGAGATGTGCAGGAGCTGCTTGCCATTATCGGAGGTCGTCACCAAGACCGACCAGCGAATCAAGAGCGTGCAGAGGAGAGGCGGGGTGGGTTACATCCTCACGAGAAGCTGAGATGAGGAAGAGCAGGTCCTCATGCAAGGTCGCTGTCGCCGAACGAGAGCATGATTCGTTCAGTCCCGAGCAGAGTCCTGAGCTGATTCGCCCCCTCCGCGTCATTCGGATGGGCTATCAGCAGCACCCTTGAAACCCTGAAAAAACCTGCCGACTTGAGCACGCGCTCTATCTCGTGAGTTGATGCCAGCGCCTCCACCGTGTGGCATCCTTTCTCTTTGAGATGCAGAATCGCGCCTCGCAAGACCATTTCGGCATCCTTCTCATGCCCTCTCCGATAGAAGAGCTCCGCCAGCTGCCCCATCCCATTGACGCCGATGCCGCAGATTGCGACGGCGACAGCCCCTTCATCCCCCTCCTTTGTGACTATCGTGTAGTTCTTGGAAGACTGCACGGGATACCTCCACGAGAGGTACTCCTTGCTTCTCTCAAGCGCGAATCCGAATTCCTCCTTGGCGGTTGCCCATAGGCCTCCAATGTCCGGCCAGATCAAAGAAGGCCGTGCAATAGAGACTTTCGGCACAACATCTCCAGTCCTTGCGCGTGAGTGGAGTGCACTCGACATCCTCAACGCCAACCTCTTCAGCCACCCGCCCTGATAGGCCGATAACGCCCTCTCCCTGTCCAATATCGCGATTAGTCTCGGTGTCTTCGCAACTATGACCCATGACAGCTTTCTATGCCCCGGCATGGCGGCCTTGTTCGGGATCCCGTAGGTGAGGTGCACCCCCTTTTTGCTAAGGTCATCGAGCAGGGTCTTGCCGAGCCCGACGAAGATTCCACGTCTGCGCCAGTCCGGATGCGTGAAAGCATCGACCGCCTGCGCGACGATAACCGACTTGCCCGCCAAAGTGGCTGGCGTAATCAAAGAACCGTAGTGGCCGGCGACCTCTCCATCTCCGTCCGCAATCCATGAATCGAATCCCCGAGGAGAACCTGCATACTTGGACCGCCAAGCCTCGAGGAATTCATCTGTATCGATACTCGGATACACCATTGCCGCGAGCCGCGCAATCTCCAACTCGTCGCCTTCCTTGTAGGGTCTCGGTTTCCAGCTGCTCGTGCTATTCCTCCATCCTTTTTCTTAACTCCATCGCTACATCGCTGGCTCGCCTGAATCGCGGACTCATGCCAGCCTTCTCGTAGAGATTCTTGGCGAGGGAGATGTTTTCAAGGACATTTCTGAGCGAGTAACCGCCGCGATCTCGTAGCAGTTCGTCCGCATGGAACTCCGCGACCATCGGGACCTCCGCGGCATCGCGCTTGGCGATGTGATGTTCAAGGGCGGCCTTGAAGAGCAAGCCACTTTTCGTGATGTAGGGCTCAGACATCGGCGGTCGCCTCTCCGCTCCGCGCAACCTGTCTCTAACACCTCTGGCGAGCCGCATGGTGGAGGGGAGGGGGAAGATTGAAACGGGTATCTCCAACACGCTCAATCGCTGGGAGGCATCTTTTGCCATCTTCCGTGGGTCGGTCCTAGAAGGGAAGTAGGGTCTGTCCGGGGCTCCCGCCCAGTCCCTGACCACGATATGTTTCCCTGTCTTCATATCAAGCGCACCCTTATCGGAGATGCCAGGAAGCGCCGAGAGATCGGCGACAATGCCAAGATCCGAGAGGCGCTTCATCGTGAAAGCATTGTGGAAATCCCACCCGGTCCTCACGACTTTGGGCCGGAACTCGTCGGGTATCGCATCGAATCCTTTGCACAGACAAGAGTCCATGTAGTCGAGATCCTCGATCTCCTGAAACCAAGACCTGCCGTCTTCGTGAAGCCGCCACAGATGCGGGTGCCACCCCAGCTCGTCATTTCGGTCTATGATTCTCTTGGCCACATCCTCCCAAGCCCTGTAGGGCCAGGCAGCGTCCCCATACGTCTTCTCCATCTGCAGGTCTGATCTGAAGAACCAGTTGAAGTGAATCTCGAGACCTTGCGCGCGTTCGAGCTTGGTGACTTCCTCTAAGAGTCTGGGGATGCCCTTTGAGAGTCCGCTCCATTGGGATTTCTCAATATCTCCTCCCGCCGCGAACGACTCTCTGTCAGGGTCGACATCGCAACAGAGGAGGAGCGGGGCTTCCTTCTGCATTTTTCGAAGGAGACTAGCATGCTGACATATAATAAGTGTCATCGATGGCGCGCCTGTTCGGTGACTGATGACTCGGTCATCCGAGAACAGGCTGCTCACTCTTTATATATCCCCCGCGTTTCATTAAAATCCCGTGGACTTCGCGGCAATACTGCTGGCGTTCCTCTCTTCCCTTGTGATCGTGCTAGTGACGATGCCGCCTCTCATCCGGAAGATGAAAGAAGGCGGGATGGTCGGCCGCGACGTGAACAAGAGGGGCCGCCCCTGGGTCGCGGAGCTCGGCGGGATTGCGGCATTGTTCGCGTTTTCAATCTCCCTCTCTCTCGCCGTCGGGTTCAAGAAGCTCGAGGGCGAGGGAGCCTACATAGAGCCGGCCTATCTCGCGGCGCTGAGCGTGTTCTTCATCGCCTCGATGGTCGGCCTCATAGACGACATCAGCAACATCAGGCAGAGGATCAAGGCTGTGGCGGTCGTGTTCGCCGCCCTGCCCCTGTTGCTCGTTCACGTCCCGCCGGCCGCGATAGGCTTTCCGTTCGGCCAGATTCTGAGCTTTGAGAGTTCACGGTTGCTCTTCCTGACCTACTGGCTCATACTCGTGCCCATAGGCGTCACAGGCATGGCGAACGCGATGAACATGTCCGCGGGCTACAACGGCCTCGAGAGCGGTCAGGTGCTGATCGTTTCCCTCGGGCTGTTCATCATCAGCATGATTCAAGGCACATCCGAGGTCGCCATGATTGTGTTCATCGCCATTGCGGGTTGCGCCTTGGGACTCTTCTATTTCAACAAGCTCCCCGCCAAAGTCTTCGTGGGTGATATCGGGACACTCGGCCTGGGCGCCGCCATGGCGGCCGGCGTCGTCATGGGCCACATCGAGTTCTACGCGGTGATCGCGATAATCCCCGCCTTCTACGAACTGATCGCGACGCTCTACTTCGGCGGGATAAAGAAGGAGAACCGGAGAGAAGCCTGTCACAACCCCGTGATCAACGAAGACGGCACACTGAGCCCGCCAAAGGGAGCGGAGAAGTACACCCTCGCATACTACATCCTGAGCAAGAAGCCGATGAAGGAGGGAAGACTAGTCGCCGTGATACTCGCGCTCTACGCCGTCTGCAGCGCGGTGGCGATAGTCCTGAGCGTGGTCTGATGGAGGGCGGATGGGAAGGACGAAGTTGAAAACGGCGCGTCAGAGGATCATGCGTGCGTTCCTGCTCCCGAGCCGATATGGATTTTCATCGACTAAGTTCCTGGGAAATCTTGAGAGGATGGTCGCGCTGCTGAAAAGACACGAGGTCGTGGGAACGTTTCCAATCACCGCCAAGGTACTCGAACGGCATCACGAACTCGCGGGAATTTTAGACGGAATGGAGGTGGCAGTTCACGGCCTCAGACATAGGGATCTCACCGGTCTGGAAACAAACCACCAGATTGCCATAATGAAGGAAGCGGTTGAAATATTCCGTTCGGTCGAACTTCAGGCGAATGGATTCAGGGCTCCCTACCTGCGCTGGAGCGATTCGATGATGGAAGCCGTCTCGGGGGCGGGCTTCCTCTACGACAGCAGCGTGCCTTCAGGATGGAGTTGTGGGAATGAATTCGATTCGTTGGCGGGAATGAACGAGGCATTGCGATCCTACGGGATTGACGCAACTGCCAATAAATTCCCGACCGTGCGGGGCAGGCTTGTCGAAATGCCGGTGGCCATTCCCGATGATGAGATTCTCATAGACAGGCTCGGCATTGCGAATCCCGAGCACCTGTCTAGGGCGCTCAGTGCCATGACAGCCACCGCAATGCAGTCTGGAGGCCATCTGGTGCTGCAGCTTCACCCCGAGCGTTTCAGCTTTTTCGAGAAGGCGCTCGATGAAGCGCTGGAGCACACTCTCAGCGAGGGAGTGTGGGTGGCTCCTTTAGGGGAGGTTGCGATGTGGTGGCTCGAGAAACGGTCGGACGATCACAACTGGCCGCAGGAAGCCCCATGCGCTCTTACTGTCTCGGGTGATATCGATGCAGTGACTCTGAGCGATTTCATCGCGAGGAGGTTCGGGAGATGAGCCGCTGAATGTCCTGAAAGCTCTGGATGTGGGAAAATGGAACGCGTTTCTGGAGGCATCTCCAGAAGCGAACATCTTCCAGACGCCCGAGATGCGCGACATTTTTGCCGCCACGAAGAACTACGAACCAGCCATCCTTGCGACCGAGATGGACGGCGAGATCGAGGGTCTACTCCTCGGATGCATCATCAAGGAAGGCGGCGGGCTGAAAGGCGCCTTCAGCTCGCGGGTCATCGTAACGGGAGGCCCGTTGTCAAAGAGAAGGGACATCAAAGAGATAATGAAGGCATTCGACGAGGTTGTCGGTCCGGATTCGCTGTATGCTCAGTTCCGCAATCTCCGAGATATGTCCTCACGCCGATTGGCGTTCGAGGGTTTGGGCTATGCGTACGAGGATCACATCAACTACATCCATGACTTGACTAGACCGATTGACGATATATGGAGAGGATTCAATACGAGCAGGCGACGGGGCATAAAGAAAGCGGAGAAAAATAGGGTTTTCGCCAAGGACGCGGAAGGGGAGGATGACATCGAGCTTCTCTACGAGCTTCTCCGGGAGACCTACGATGCTGCAGGCGTGCCTTTGGCCGACAAATCACTTTTCACAAGCACGTGGCGAGTGCTGAAGCCCGCCAACATGATTCGGGTAGTACTGGGTGTGAAAGGGAAGGACACAGTGGCGGGCAGGTTGTACCTCACCTATCGCGGGACGATCTACGAATGGTATGCAGGTGGCAGCTCTGTTGGAAAGGAGGAACATGCGAATGAGCTCCTGGTCTGGGACACCATGCAATGGGGGAGCAGGAACGGTTTCAAGCTCTTCGATTTCGGCGGCGCCGGCAGGCCCGGAGAGGATTATGGGCCGGGGGAATTCAAGAGGCTCTTTGGCGGGTCGATGACGAGCTTCGGTCGGTTCGAGAAGGTGTACCACCCGATGAAGCACATGATTGGGCGGAAGGGATACGACCTGCTCAGGAGGTTCGGCTAATTGACCGAGGCCCACGCGAAACCAGCAGAAATCAAGACCACCACGGTCACTGCTTCAGATGACAAGTCCTTGGCCAAAATATCCGAGTTCGCATCCAGTCATAGCTACCCTTCTCCCTTCCAGTCTGCAGAGCTTTTCAAAGTCTATTCCAAGACGAAAGGCTGCAAGCCCACCGCCATAATTGCCAGAAACACAGAAGGCGAGATAATCGCTTCCCTCGTGGCTACGACTTTCATGGACGCGGGGGTGCTGGCGGGGACACTCCTGAGTCATGTCTCAGTTCGCGGCGGTCCGCTCTTTGTTCCAAGGAAGGAAGGTGTCTCGGGAGGAGCAATCCTTCTCAAGGAACTGCTGATGAAGACGAAGGCGAAGAGTCTGTATACGCGAGTGTATCCGCTTTTCGATCAGCCCGATCAATTCTCTCTCCTGAACGAATCAGGTTTCACCAGGGAGGACTGGCTGAACTACCTAATTGATCTGACCGCCGGAGAAAAAGTCCTAAAGGAGAGGTTGACCAGGCATCGGAGGAAGGGAATCCAAAAGGCCGAAAACCACGGATTGGAGGTCGTGGCCGCATCAAGCGTCGGGGACATCGACACAATATATTCCCTCCTCCTCGAATCTCATGCAAAGGCGAGAATACCCCTGCAGGACAAGTCCTTGTTCGAGGCGATACACCGCCTTCTGGTCCCTCAAGGCACGGCGAAGATGATCATGGCGTACAGCGGTGAGAAACCTGTCGCAGCGCGTGTCGCCCTCACGTTCTCAGGCATCATCTATGATTGGTACGCCGGTTCAGCTCAAGATGCGAAAGAAACTAGGGCCAGCGAGTTACTTGTCTGGAGGTTGATGACATGGGGCTGCAAGTCTGGCTACCGTCTCTTCGACTTCGGCGGTGCAGGATTGCCGGAGGAAGAGTACGGCCCAAGGGAATTCAAGAGTACATTCGGTGGGCAGCTTGTGAATCTAGGGCGCTACACGGTAGTGCACAAGCCTAAAATGCTGAAGATGATACAGAATATGTACAAGGTCCGAAGGAGGATTTGATTGCGCTTCATGTTCGTGATGGGGCACCCTGCTCATGTTCACTTGTTCAGAAACGCCATGGCCGGCCTGAGGAAGCGCGGTCACGAGACATCTACGGCGGCGGTCAGGAAGGAATCGACGATTGCCCTTCTGAATCATTACAGGATCCCTTGTGAGGTGTTCGGGACTGACCGGAAAGTCCTCACCAGTAAGGTGCTGGATATCCTCCCGAGGGACCTGAACCTGCTCAAGTTCGCGGCGCGTTTCGAGCCGGACATGATTGTGAGCACAGGCTCACCCTATGCCGCACAGGTCAGCAAGGTGCTCGGCATCCCGCACGTGGCGTTTGGGGACACCGAGATCGCTGGGACGATCACCAAGATGATGCTCCCTTTCACAGACGCCATATGTACCCCGTCATGCTTCTCGCTCGACTTGGGGCCCAAGCACATCAAGTACAATGGATACAAGGAGATCGCATACTTGCATCCCAATTACTACCACCCTGACCCTTCGGTGCTAGAACAGATTGGCTTGAAGCAAGGGGACGTGTATTCGATCGTTCGTCTCGCCTCTTGGACCAGCAGCCATGATGTAGGTGAAAAGGGTTTCAACTTCAGCTCCGGAGAGCAGGTGATGGATTTCCTGAAGTTCATCGAAGGATGGGGCCGGGTGATCCTCACGACCGAGAGGCCACTCCCCAAGGGGTCAGAACGGTACGCGAGCACATTGCCCCTGCATAGGGTACACGACTTGCTGAACTACGCGAGCCTGTACATCGGTGAGGGTGCCACCATGGCTTCCGAGGCCGGGGTTCTCGGCACACCATGGATTTTCGTCTCTGAGGCTGGTCGCGGCTATCTGACGGACCAGCAGGAGAACTATGGCCTGGGCTTCCATGTGAAATCAGCCGATGAAGCGAGGAAAAGGGCCGAGGAGATGCTTTCCAACAAGGAGGCTAAGGGCGAGTGGGAGGAGAAGAGGAAGCGTCTCCTCCATGACAAAATCGACGTCACGGCCTTCATCATCAACTTTCTGGAGCGGTGGCCGGAAAGCTTCAAGGAAGAGAAGCGACGGGCGTCGGAAAGATGACCACAAAGGCAGTCCTCGTCTGCGGCATAGACCCGTCGAAGGAGGCGGCGAGTGGCATATTCGCATACACGATTGGTCTCGCGAAAGCGCTTGCCAAGAACGGAGTCCAAGTGAAGCTGATTGGCATTGGGAGCCCCGGAGACCTCCAATCGCACGGTGTGGACTTCGTGGCCATCCAGGATCGACCGACGACGAGCTTGGATTTCGTGCTCAACCTCGTGAAAGCAGCACCTTCCTTGCTCCTCTCCGAAGACACCGTCATCCATGCACAGAGACCGGATGATTTGGCCCCATTTTGCATCTCCCACGCAAGGAATCCCAAGGTCGTTACGCTCCATGGGGCGCACTCGGAATCGGTGCGGGCGAACAAAGGCGACGTCATCGGCCAGATCTACGACCATATTGAGTCTTTCACACTGAAGAGGACCGGTAGGATCATATGCGTGTCAAAGGCGAACATGACCCACTTCCAGGAGAAATATCCCGCATTATCCGGGAAGATGCGTTTGGTGTACGCAGGTCTCGACCTCGGAGTGTTCAAGCCCGCGGACAAGCGAGAAGCTAGGAAGAAGCTGGGCATAGGCGTTGATGCGGGCGTCCTCCTCTATGCCGGGCGTCTGGTCGAGGAGAAGAGGATCGACCTCATTCTGAGGGCGTTCAAGGAGGTCGAGACGAAAAACGGGAACGCGCTCTTGGTGATAGTCGGCGGGGGAAAAGACGAGTCCGCTCTGAAGCGGCTCGCGGCAAACCTGTCTCTGCAGAGAGTGGATTGGAGACCCATAGCGTCGAGGCAGGAACTCAGCCTGATGCTCAATGCGGCTGATGCCACGGTCATCGCATCGGAACGGGAAGGCCTACCTACCATAGTGATGGAGTCTCTGGCGTGCAGGACTCCCGTCGTGTCGACGCCCGTGGGAATTGTGCCGGAGATAGTCGAAGACGGAGTTAATGGCTACATAGTCAGCGATGAGGGCATGCTCCCCGGAATCATGGAGAAAGCTTTAGCTACATCCTCGTCGCTGTCGGAGAACTGCGCGGAATCGGTCAAACGATTCTCATGGGAGTCCGTGGCGAAAGAAGTAATGGCGGTCTACGATGAGGCTTCCTCGGAAAGTTAACTACTGCGTCCTGTTGGCTCTCGTGTTTATCACGATAGTCTTTCGGTTTCCCCTCGGGGTCGACCACGAAATGGGCTCGGACACGACCTTCGTGCACACGATGGCGAACTCGATAGCCCAAGACGGCTTCGCGAAATGGATACTGCACCCCAGCTCATACTTCGGATTGTACGCTCTCTCGTATCCCAGTGCCGCACCGTTCGTGCTATCAAGCGTGTTCCTCGTCTCTGGCGTGCCGATCGAGGGCGTCGTCTTCCTGTTCGGACAGATTCTGGCGATAATCGGCGTCCTCTCCGCCTTCATCATGGCGAAGCTCATCAGAGACGATGACATTTTCGCGCACTCCGTGGCCCTTCTGTTCACGCTTGCGCCGTTCTATGTCAAGGACACGGCATGGGTCGCGTCGAGCAGAGGTTTCGTGGTTGCCCTATTGCCATTCTTCTTCATTTTGCTGATCAAGCATATGAAAACGAAGGACATCCGTTATCTGATCCTGTCTCTGGCAGTATTCTTGATACTGGGTTCGATGCACAGGATGGGTTTTCTAGTTATCCTCATCTTCATCGCATACATTCTCACTTTGCCGCTGCATCTAGTCACCCAACGGCTCAGGTTTTCCCTGATTAAATTCGAGAAACCGATGAGATTCGCGCTCGTCATCTTGGCGATGGTCGCCTTCCTATCGATATTCTATATCCAGTTCCAATTCCCCGGTATATCAGGTGCCAACGTCGTTGAGCAATACGAGACAGGGGTTCTTCTATCTGGGCGCAGCTTCGCCACGCTCCTAATCAATATGGGTGTGAGCTTTGTCGGGCGTGTCGGACTCTTGCTCCCCCTCGCACCACTCGGCCTCATCGCATATGTCTGGAAGAGACCAAAGGAGTCTGTTGACAAATTCCTCTTGTTGGTGGTTTTCATCTTCCTCCCACTACTCTCGCTTCGCGATTACATAATCGAGTTCGTCATCCCCATCTTCACATTGCTGGTGGTCGTAGGCGCATTGGGCCTGATCATGACATTGAAGAAGCGCAGGCAGCTTCGTACCGTCTTCTTGACAGGTCTGCTCATCGCTTCAGCCGTCTTCTCTTGGCAGACAAAGGATCGCTGGAGAGACATTTACGTCACAGACAAATCTATCCCTGACGCCGTCTACGACACGGCACTTTATCTCCGCCAAAGAGGGTGGGGCACTGTGGTCACGAATGCCGGTCTAACCGGGGGGAGGTTGGCGGCCATCTCGGAGCTGCCGAACTTACCCTTGGGCGGGGCCTCGACACATTTCCTGAGTCCGCAGCAACTCATCTGGGGTTTCGTGGACGGCAACGGCTTGGAGGTACGTCTGGTAAACCTGACCAGTGTGTCGTTCGACACTGATGAGCTATACGTTCCAGTGCACGTTGCCAATGCCGAGCTGCATTGGGAGATGATTTTTAGCTACAGGAATCCGACCGAATCTCGCTCCCTCATGAGCTACTATCGAGTTCACTTCGTAGTATCTGACAACTTGATCTTCCCCTACTACACCTCTTACGGTTACAACCGGATTTCCTGCCTGCTGGGCTCCGATGGCCTGCCCGCTGGCAGCCCGAACAAGGTGTGCACGTCCGCTGAGAACGTGTTGCCAAACACAGCCTACATTGTCTTCACGAATTCCGCAGCGACAGTTTGGCTGGCCAGGGGCGGTCCACCTGCCAAGTAGATCCTGCTTGATGATTGTGGGAGGAGATATATTCCTCGCTCAGGATATTGCCAACAAGGTTGATGGAGGGACATCCAGGCTGCACAATCGGAATTGCACGGCGGTCGAGAATTATGAGTGAAAGAAGGCCGACCATCGTCATTGTGACAAACTACTATGTCCCCACTGTCGGGGGGATAACCACATATGTACGAAGCTTGGCGGGGGCATTGAAGGAGAGAGGCCACGAAGTCCCGGTAATGGCTTTCCCTGCATGGCTTTCGAAAAAGGAGGATGGGATCCAGAGCAAGTTGGCCTACAGGGTGGTACACGAACTTGCTGTGACCGTTTTCATCATGATCGTCCTGGGCAAGATATTGAGGCTCAGGCTCTCAGGCAAGCGAGTGATTGTCCACTCCCAGAGCGCGAGCTTCTGTCTAGAGGCCGGGATATTGGCGAGACCTCTTGGCGTCCGGGTCGTGCACACGTTCCATTCGCCAATAGAGAGGTGTACGATCAAGCTCGGCGGCCTCCTGCCATTCGCGGACGCATTTGTCTGCGTGTCGGAGGAACACAAGGCGCAATATGTCAAGGCCTGCGGCATCAACCCTGACGCAGCGGTCATCCCTGGAGGAGTCGATTGCAGCTTCTTACACCCAATCCCCGTCGAGGAGAAAATTGAGGCAATCCGCGACCTTGCGAAGTCAACTGGAATCGAGACTCTGTCTCCCCCCATCATACTCTTCGTGGGACGGGTGATCAGAGAGAAGGGCGCCGAGGTGCTGCTGAAGGCGGCGGGCAGGGTGACCGAGGAATTCCCCGGCGCAGTGTTCCTCGTCATCGGTCCGCTTGACCAATCTAGGGCTCAGAGAGCATTCATCGAGGACTTGAGGCGGCGGGTAGGCCAGGGAATGCGCTTCTACTTCGTTGGAGCATTGACTCAATACGAGCTGAGACGTGCCTACCAAGCGAGCGACATATTCGCCTGTCCAGTTCTGTGGGAGGAGGCGTCGGGGTTGGTGGTAGTGGAAGCCATGGCGTCAGGTCTCCCAGTCGTTGCATCGAGGATCGGCGGCCTGAAGTCACGCGTGGTCGAGGGAATCAGTGGAAGGCTGGTCGAGCCGGGCAATTCCGATGAACTGGCAGAGGCCATCCTGAGCTATTTGAAGCGTCCCGACATGGCGCGTGAGGCAGGAAAGGAGTCAAGAGCGCTGGCGGTCGCCAAATACTCGATTGACACAATGACCAACGCTTATGAAGACATCTACCAGAGAGTCACGGTTCGGTGACGGATCTCCGATCGGCTGCTCATCCCCCGACGACGAGCATTGCCATCCTGTCGGCTGCGGGGTCATCACCGAACGCCAAGGCAGGCATCTCTTTCGGTTGGAACTCTTGTGTCGCATCGAGAATCTCTTCTTCCGCGCTCCCGGCGGCGAGTCTTAGGCAGTCTCGACAGTCTTTGTTCACTCAGCATCTTCCATTAGATTGATGCAAGGGCCCCCGCGGTACTAACCCTCCTCCCGCAGGCCACCCGACATCGGCGAAGAGAGCTGCAACCTTGGTCAATTGCGGTTTTGTGCCGACTGCCAGAATATCGCCGAGATTGTCAAGATCCCGTTGAACTAGTCTCCGCCACTGATGATGGGGCGCAAGACCTCGTTGTACACCATCTGCGCGATCACTTTCCTATCGTAGGTAGGGGCCGCAAGCCTCGCCCTCTCGGCCATCGACTGCCGCATGGCCTCGTCATCAAGCACCTTTTGGAGGCTCTCAGCCAACTTCTCCGGTTCAGACTCGTAAATCCCCGCCTGCGTCGATTGCCAAAGCCGCCTGAGTTCGCAGTCAGTCGCGGGTCCGAAACATGCTAACGGGAGTCCGACGGCCATGTACTCGTAGGTCTTGACCCCAAGGTTGACCACCATCTCCGGTTCGCTGGAGACAGAGATTAGGCCGATCCTGGCCCGGGCGAGGGCTGCCGGAACCTGTGCATGGGGAATCGGCGGGATGAACTCGATTCTCCCCGCAATGCCGAGGCTGTCCGCGATCATCCTCAAGCGCCTCGTGTATTCGGTATCTTTCCATCCGATGTAGTGAACTGTTGTCGACGGCCTCCTCTTGATCAACAGTGACAGTGCTTGGAAGACCTGCTCCAAATTGCGGTACGTGGAAGGGGAGCCGAGGATAACAATGTCGACATCGGGCGCATTGCGCACGTTGAAAATCTCGAGGTCGGCGCCATTGGGCGCCACCACGATTCTTTCTCGAGGCAGACCATGGTCCTGGATAAGCTGGTCGCCGAGCATCGAGGTGACGACGAGGACCTTCTCCGCACCCCAACAGCACTGTCCTTCTATCCTCCTCTTGAGGAAATTCCTGAGGCGCCCAGGGTGATTGAGTGAAAGTAGCAACCAAGAGTCCCTCACATCGAAGACGACCGGAATCTTGAGGCGCCTGCAAGCCAGATGCCCTTCGAACGCGAGAAATGGCGACGGTGTTGTCGTCAAAACGACATCGGGTCTTATCGCCTCAATCGTTGCCCTCATCTTTCTCGCGGAATCTAGAATACCGGGTAAGCTTCGAAGGAATCTCTGTTTCTCTCGAAGGCTATCGTAGCTGCGCACACGGTTGATTGAGACCCCTGGGAACACAGTGTCCGCAGGAATCCTGTCGGTCTCAGGGGTTATGACATGGACTTCTGCGCCCTCCCTCACGAAATATTTCGCGAAGGTCATTGCCCTGACTGCAGCGGCATTCCCCTCTGGGAAGAAATATGGGCACAGCATTAAAATTTTCAAGAACCATACTCCTTTAGAATCCGACAATCGCCATCTGATGTCTGAATCACAGGATCCACGATTCTCCCTGAAATGACTGGAGATATTTAAGCTGAATCGGGGTCATTTGCGGAAAGAAAGTTTGATTATTCGCGAGCCCCTTCGCCGAAACGATGTCGGTTTTCATACACCGCTCTGCCGAAGTCTCGAAAGATGCGAAGATTGGGGATGGTTCGAGCATCTGGAACGAGGTGCAGATTCGCGAGAAAGCTAGGATAGGCAGGAACTGTCGCTTGGGCAAGTCTGTGTACATCGACGTGTCCGTCGTCGTAGGGGACAACTGCAAGATACAGAACTTCGCGACGCTCTATAAGGGGTTGACGGTCGGCAATGACGTTTTCATCGGCCCACATGTCTGCTTCACCAATGATTCCCATCCTCGAGCGGTATCGCCGAACTGGAGAATCGTTGCGACCAAGGTCCACGACGGTGCCTCGATCGGGGCGAATGCCACGATACTATGCGGCCTGACCATAGGCAAGAACGCCATGGTCGGTGCGGGGGCCGTCGTGACGGATGACGTGCCCGACCACGTGCTCGTAGTCGGCAATCCCGCCAGATTTGCAGGCTATGTCTGCACCTGCGGCCGCGTTCTCGATAAGTCGTTCTGGTGCTCTCATTGCAGGAAGAAGCTGGCCGTCAAGGCTCCCGTCCGGAATCGGAGGAAGTAGTCCCCTCGAGCCGCGCTATCACTCTCACATGAATGCCTCTTGGCCCGAGCACCGGCATTGCCCGCAATGCCTTGTCCACCTCCATTATCACTCTCAGCGTGAACTTGGACAGCGATGAGTATCGACGATGCAGGATCTCAGGTGCAAAACCGACCACGTCGCTCTCAACGATATCGAATCCCTCGCTCCGAAGGAGGTTCTCAATCTCCTCTTCGGTGTAGGTCTTGTACCACTCGTACGGGATGCGTTCCCTCCCCCGCCATTCCCCTTTACTCTTCAGCGATATCATTGTGAAAGAACGCTTATTCGCGACAGCCATGACAAGGTATCCACCGGGTTTCATCACACGGCGCATTTCCCGCAAGGCGGCCCTGTCCTCCCGTATGTGCTGAAGCGTCCTGAGGCACATGACGACCCCGAACGATCCGTCCTTGAAAGGAAGTTCGATTGCGGTGCCTCTGATCGAAAACTTGCCTGAGGGCTTGATGTCCAATCCGACGCTCGGAGCTCCGAAGCGATTGACCAGCCAAAGGGACTCGCCGTCGCCGCTCCCGACGTCCAAGACGCGCCCCGCCAGGGAATGCCTGATGTGCGCAAGTGGCTGAAGGAGCAATATGTCGTTGTGATACGATTTCCAGAGCGAGTCGATATCCTGGTCCGAAGAGCCAAGCTTCTGGGAATCTGCGGAGCCTGTCATGTCCCGAACAAAGTAACACCTCCGAGACTTAGTAAGTTGCGATGACCCAGAAAGGCAAGCTTGAAATCGCCAGAGGGGATTGCAGCGGATATGATTCCTACCGGCAGGCCGTCGCTCGGTGCGGAGGAACTGAACGCTATCAAGGAAGTCCTTGAGAGTGGCATGATTGTCCAGGGACCGAAGGTCGCGGCGTTCGAGAAGGCCTTCGCAGAGTACGTCGGTGTGAAGAACGCCGTTGCAGTGAACTCGGGGACCGCCGCGCTGCACGTCGCCCTCATCTCGATAGGCGTCAAGCCGGGGAAGGAGGTCGTGGTACCGCCGCTCACGTTCTTCGCAACTGCCTCGACAGTCCTGATGTGCGGTGGCCGTCCGACGTTCGCTGACGTGGAGAAGGACCTGTACACGATGGATCCAAGAGACGCGAAGAAAGCCCTCAGTCCGAGGACGAAGGTGATCATTCCGGTCCATCTCTACGGACAGGCGGCGGACATGGATCCGCTGCTCGAGCTCGCGCGGGAGAAAGGACTGGCGGTTCTGGAGGACGCGGCCCAGGCTCATGGCGCGGTCTACAAAGGGAGGAAGGCGGGGTCCATGGGTGACGCCGCATGTTTCAGCTTCTACGCGACGAAGACTATGACCACCGCCGAGGGCGGCATGGTCGTCACGAACGACGACGACATCGCGCGGAAGTGCCGCCTCCTCAGAGACCACGGCCAGGAATCCAAGTACGAGCACGTCATACTCGGTTACAATTACAGGATGACTGAGGTCGCGGCGGCATTAGGGCTTGTCCAGCTGAAGAGGCTGGACAACTTCATAACCCGCAGGAGGCAGAACGCGGCGATCCTGACGAACGGGTTGAGCGGTATCGGGTCGGTCACGCCGCCAGTGGAGGGCCCTGACCGTCTCCACACCTACTACCAGTACATCCTCAGATTGGAACAGGATTTTCCATGCAGTAGAGAGGATCTCATCAATAAACTCGGAGCGGAAGGAATCGCGTCGAAGCCGAGCTACCCGGTCCCGCTCTACCGCCAAAAAGCCCTGAAGGGGAAGGTCAGGGCCCGCAAGTGCAAGGTCGCAGAGGAAGTTCTGCCGAGGCTGCTTGAGCTCCCCGTCCACCCGCTCGTCCCGCGGAACGGCTTGGAGACCGCGGTCGCGGTGATCAGGTCGACGGCAGGTCAATGAGACGCGCTTTCATCAGATGAAAGGCAAAAGCACATTTACCGAGCCGGTTCTGACAAACGTGCTAGGTGGCCAAGTGGCGAAGGATCCTGTCTGCGGAATGTACGTCGACGAGTCCACATCACACCTGAAGGCGGTGGTGCGGGGCAGGACGTACTACTTCTGCGCCGAGTCGTGCATGGAGGCGTTCCTCGCGCCTGAGAAGGAACTCAAGAAGCTGAAGATCCTGGTCGTCGTCAGCTTTGCCCTCGCAATCCCGACCGAGATACTCTCGTGGGTCACGTTTCTCCCGATGGACCTGAACAACTACCTGCTCTTCGCCATCGCGACGCCGGTGCAGTTCGTCATCGGTTGGCGTTTCTACAAGGGCACCTGGGACGCGCTGAGGAACCGCAGCGCCAATATGGATGTCCTCATCGCCATGGGCACGACGGCGGCTTGGGTCTACAGCACCGTGGTGACCTTCGCTGGCAACCTCATACCCGAGGCGCAGAGGGCGGTCTACTTCGACGCTTCCGCGCTGATAGTCGCCCTGATACTCCTGGGAAAGCTGTTCGAGGAGATCGCGAGGGGCAAGGCATCGGACGCGCTCAGGAAGTTGATGGACCTGCAGCCTAAGACCGCCAAGGTCATCAGGGTTGGCCGCGAGGTCGAGGTGCCCGTGGAGCAGGTCGAGGTCGGCGAGGTCGTGGTCATCAGGCCCGGAGAGAAGGTTCCCGTCGATGGGATTGTGCTGGAGGGTCAATCGTCCGTCGACGAGTCCATGGTCACAGGCGAGAGCATGCCGGTGGAGAAGGCCCCCGGCGCCGAGGTGTTCGGCGCGACGGGGAACAAGGTGGGGATGCTGAAAGTCAGGGCGACCAAGGTCGGATCCGACTCAACGCTGTCTCAAATAATCGAACTGGTCGAGGATGCCCAGATGTCCCGCACGCCGATTCAGAGGCTGGCGGACAAGGTCGCCTCGTACTTCGTTCCGACGGTGGTGGCGGTCTCACTGCTATCGTTCGCCGTGTGGTATTTCGTGCTCGGGGAGACGTTCCCGTTCTCCCTGTCGATCATGGTGGCGGTGCTGATTATCGCGTGCCCCTGCGCGCTGGGCCTCGCGACCCCGATAGCGATAGTCGTGGGGACAGGGAAGGGAGCGGAGAACGGGTTGCTGATCAAGGGCGGTGAGTACCTCGAGAGATCGATGAAGCTCACCACAGTCATCTTCGACAAGACCGGCACGCTGACCAAGGGCAAACCGTCGGTGACTGATGTCGTGTCGATTGGGCAGATGGATTCAAAGGATGTGTTGAGGCTTGCGGCGGGAGCGGAGAAGGGATCCGAGCATCCGATTGGCGGGGCGATTGTCGCGAAGGCGGAGGAAGGCGGCATCAGGATCCCTGAGCCCGAGGGATTTGAGGCCGTGCCGGGCCAGGGAATCAAGGCGAAGGTCGACGGCCACAACATCCTCCTAGGGAATCGTGCCCTGATGTCGAATGGCGGTCTGAAGGTGGATGCCGCCGAGGAGTCGCTCAAGAGGCTTGAGCAGGATGGAAAGACCGGAATGATCCTGGCGGTGGACGGGAAGTTGGCGGGGATAATCGCTGTCGCGGACACCCTCAAGGACAACTCGGTTGCGGCGGTGAAAGCGCTCAGGAAGATGGGCGTGAAGGTCGTGATGCTGACCGGAGACAACAGGAGGACCGCGGATGCGATTGGAAAGCAGCTCGGCCTCGACAGCGTGATTGCGGAGGTCTTCCCTGGAGAGAAGGCTCAGAAGATCAAGGACCTGCAGCAGAAGGGCGAGGTCGTCGCGATGGTCGGCGACGGCATCAACGACGCTCCCGCGATTGCCCAGTCGGATGTGGGGATCGCAGTGGGCAGCGGGACCGACATCGCGATGGAGGCTGGTGGCATCATCCTCATCAAGGACGACCTCAGAGATGTCGTGGCATCGATCCAGCTGAGCAGGAAGACGATCGGCAAGGTGAAGCAGAACCTGTTTTGGGCGTTCTTCTACAATGTCGCGCTGATTCCCGTGGCGGCGGGTGCCCTCGCGTTCGCGGGCATAATCCTGAATCCGATTCTGGCGGGCGCTGCGATGGGTTTCAGCTCCGTGACCGTGGTTGGTAACACTCTTCTCTTGCGAAGATTCCGGCCCGAGATGGGCTGAGGAGGTGAATCGATGGAAAAGGATCCGATTTGCGGCATGATGGTGGACCCCAAGTTCGCGGCGGGCAGTTCGACCTTCAACGGCAAGACATACTACTTCTGCAACCCCGGCTGCAAGGCGAAGTTCGACAAGAACCCCGCCAAGTACGCGAAGTAGGCTCACGCCTAGAGCGACTCCTCGATGGCAGCGGCCACGGCCATCCCGGCTTCATCTCCGATTACTCGAAGATGGAGGATAGGGTGTCAGGGCAATCCGCCGTGTCTTCTCGGTTGTCTTTCGAGATCTCCTGATCTCTCTTGTCCCCACTCTGAACCGTTTCTTCAGCCGGTTGCATGATCTCCGGTTCCCGTCCGTTTCTCACCGCCTCAATGTACTGTCTTATGAATAGGTTGTACCCAGTCATCCTGACAGCGGCTTTGTTGTACAACTCCCGCTGGCGGGGATCGAGTGCGTGCCATGTCTCAACCGCCTTGGCGAATAGCGCCCTGTGCTGCAGTTGTAGCTCGGTCTTCGGGTCCATGGGGACCTTGTACTCGCGCATGTAGCGGATCCCCATCCATGAAGACGCGACCATGTCCTTCCCTATCGTCCCGCTGTACCTATTCCCAAATATGTTTCTGAGTCTCATCGATATTCCTTCTGCCCCCGCGAAAGGGCGCTATGATTGTTGGCGTGGACCGTATAAATAAGGTAGGCGGGGATGTAGCAAGAGACCAAAGCGCGAGATGTGTCAGGGGGAGGACAGCGTGGAGTATGCCGCTTGATGAGCATCCGTAAGGGGGATGTAAGGATGATGTAAGGCCTTCCCTCCCCGCTAAACCACAAATTGGCGGTGGCTCAACCTCGGAAATCGCGGCGGCAACGAACCGTGTCACATAAGCGATGCCCGACCATGCCGAATTCAACGAATCTACGCTCTTTGCACTGAGCTTCGTCCCGGTCGGAACACCGTGAGTCCTTGGACGGCTAGACCTACCACGAGAATCGCGAGATCCACGGCGGTGCCTGGTCCGACCGACGGCGGTATCGACAGCTGCCCGGTGAGGTAAGACACCACACCAGTTGCCACCTCCGCAAGCACGAACGGCATCGACATGAGCATGAACGCCTTCGCCACCGCCATCCTTACCTTCCCGCCCCCATCTCTGGTCTCCTCTTCGATGAGCAATGCAGACCTCGACAGAGTGCTTTCATCCTTCCTCGCATACTTTTATTGGGCAGCCGTGGATACCGTGGCGTTTCCCATGAGAGTCGGCGTCATAGGCGTAGGGTCGATGGGCCAGAACCACGCGAGGGTGCTGTCGGAGATGGCGCGTCTCGTCGGGGTGGCCGACACGAACATCAAGATCGGAGCGGCGGTCTCGAACAAGTTCAGCGTCAGCTACTTCATAAACTACAAGGACCTGCTGAAGGAGAAACTAGACGCTGTTGTCATAGCAGCACCGACGAACCTTCACTATGACATGGCTAATGCCGCTCTGGCGGCGGGGCTGCATGTTCTGGTCGAGAAGCCGATTTGCTCCAACCTGCGCCAGGCGGAGAAGCTGGTGAAGAACGCGGAAGATCTCGGTCTAGTACTCGCCGTAGGTCACATAGAAAGGCATAACCCTGTCGTGGGGTTCGCGAAGAAGGCGCTTCAAGCGAACGAGTACGGGCAGCTCATCACCGCCTCGACGAGGCGAGTTAGCTCTTTGCCAGCGAGGGTGAAGGACGTCGGGGTCATCATGGACCTGGGCATCCACGACATGGACGTCCTCCGCTATCTGATTGGGAGTCCGGTCAAATCCGTCTATTCGCTCGGCGGCAGGGAGACGCACGAGAAGTTCGAGGATCACGCGAACATCCTGATGAGCTTCGAGAACGGGGTGACTGGCTTCGTCGAGGTCAACTGGTTGACCCCGATGAAAGTGCGCAAGCTGTCACTCACCTGCCTGAAGAACTTCGTCGAGCTGGACTACACAAATCAGTCGGTCACGATATCGTCTTCGATGCTGATGAAATACGATCCCTTCAACCTCTACCAGGTTCCATTCGAGTATGACATACGGCAAGTCTCCCTCCAGAAGAAGGAACCCTTGAGGTTGGAGCTTGAAGACTTCCTCGGCGCGATCAAAAAGAAGCGCAGGCCGCTGGCAACAGGCAGGGATGCGATGGAGACATTGCGCGTGGCCGAGGCCGCCCTGCGTTCTCAAAGACAGGGCAAGGTCGTGAAGTTAGACTAGTAGTCGCCCTTTCCGAGACCCCTGTAGACGAACCTTCTGCCGCCAAGCCCCTGTGGGAAAACGTTCCTGCCGTCCACGATGACCCTGCGCCTCATCTTCCGCCCTATCTTGGCGAGGTCCATCTTGCGGTATGCTCTGTGGCCCGTGACTATCACGAGGGCGTCGGCCTTCCGAACCGCCTTGTTGAGGTCACGGATAATGTGATAACCGCGCTGTGAAGGCGCGTACGGGTCGTGGATGATGACGTCCGCGCCCTTCCGTCTCAGCTCGCGAATCACCTTGACCGATGGAGTGTTCCTGGTGTCCTCGGTCTCCTCTCTGTAGGAGAAACCGAGGACCGCAATCCTCGCTCCCTTGATGCGCCTTCCCGCCTCCCTCAAACCCTCCTCTGCCAACTGGGCGAGGCGTTCGGGCATGAACTCGTTGATCTCCCTCGCGGCTGGTATGATAGAGACCTTCCCCTGAGACGTGCTGGACACTAGGAGCCACGGGTCCTTGGGGATGCACGGGCCGCCGACGCCGGCCCCCGGGTACAGCATGTTCCTGAAAGGGCATGAGTTGACAAGCTCCCTGACCTCATAGGCATTCGCCCCGAGGTCCTCGCACACGAGGGCTATCTCGTTGGCGAAACCTATCTGCACATCCCAGTAGGCGTTCTCTGCCGCCTTCACTATCTCCGACGTGACCCAATTCGTCGGGTGCAATTTGCCCCTGGTGATTGTCGAGTAGAGCTTGATGGCGGCCTTCAAACTTCCGGGGTCATTCGCGCCTATCACACGATCGACCGTGCGGAGGTTGCTCAAGAGTTTCCCCGCGGTCACCCGCTCCGGCGCGTGCACCAGATAGAAGTCCCTGCCGACCTTCAGCCCGGACCTGTGCTGCAGGATCGGCTTGATAATCTTCTCCATCGTGCCTGGCGAGAGTGTCGATTCCACGGAGACCAGTGTCTTCTCGCGAAGGTTCGCCCCAAGGCTCCTCAGCGCGGCCTTCAGCGGCCTGTAGTTCGCGTCCTTCGTCTTGTCGTTGATTGGCGTCTCGACCGACACGATGACGGCTTTGGCCGTCCTGCACTCCCCGTAATCCATTGAGGCCCTGAGTCTCTTCTTCTGGACGTTGAGCTTGATGAGATCGTCGAGGCCGGGCTCCTTGCCGCCGATGGGTCCCTTGCCCTTGTTCAGTTTTTCGACCTTCCCGGGCAAGATGTCAATGCCCACGACCTTGTTGCCAGCGTCGGCCAGGGCGGCGGCAACCGGCACGCCGACATAGCCCATGCCGATGACTGCTACCTTCATTTCGCATTCGAATACTGGCAGAGGCTAATAAAGTCTGTGAATCGGCTCATGGAGGAGAGCGTGATGCTGGAGATGCGGAGCCGCGGTTTCGTTAAATAGGTTCCTGCGATTCGAGGCTCGTGGACATCGTAGCTACGGTCGCAGTCGTGTTGATCATAGGCGCCTTCGTCTACGCATTCGTGCGCAAAGCGCCTCTCAGCCTGACGATAACCATGGCTGCAATCGCAATCTACGCGCTGCTTGCGGCGACCTCCAGGTTCTGGGGCGATCCAAGCTGGTCCGGAGGATATGCTCAACTGGTCTTGGTGACCGGGACATGGAAACTGGATGTGATCCCGTCGTTCTTCACGACGATGTTCGTGCACCAGAACCTGCTCCACTTGGGGTTCAATATGGCCGCGCTCGTCTTCATAGGGGCGGCCTTGGAGGATCGCATTGGGACGCCGGCGTTCGCGCTGATATTCGTCGTCGGAGGTTTGATTGGCGGCCTCACGTTCTATCTCATACACTATGGCCAAGTTGTTATCGTCCTGGGCGCGTCCGGAGCGATATCGGCAGAGCTCGGAGCCTATGCAAGACTCTATCCTCGGGAGAAGGTGACCCTGTTCTTCCCCGGAATGATGATGCCCGCTATCCCTGTGTTCTGGTTGGCCATCGGATTTATTCTGGTTTCGAGCCTGCTCATATACATCATCCCCGGGATTGCGTTCGAGGCGCACATCGGTGGGGTAATCGCGGGATTTTTCATGGCGCCGGCCGTGACCAAACTCAGCAAAAAGAAGGCAGGCGGGGCAACCATAAACCTCGACAAGCTCGAACCTCTCGCCACGACACCAGAGCTGAAGGAAATGCTGGCGAAGATGAAGGCAGAGAAGATACCAGAGGTTCGTGAGGCGTGGGTGGAGACTTTTCTGGAACATGCGCGGTGCCCTCGTTGCGGCAAACGCCTCTGGGAATGGATGGGAAAAGCAATTTGTGAATGCGGATGGAAGCTCCGCCTCCGTTAACCTTTTTGCCGCTCTCCCGTATGGCGGTTCGTGGCCACTCCTAGCGCTGTCATGGCGAACTGCGAGAATTGCGGCGAGGTGCTGCACAGGGTGATCAAGGGAAAGCTATCTGGCCGACGCGACATAGTCTTCCAGGGAGTCGTGAAGTGCCAGACATGTGGCAGGATCTCCGACATCACCATCAGGGAATCTAAAGCGTTGAAAATCCCAGTGATTGTCAGCTGGATGGAGGATTCTCAGAGAATCGAGACAGAGCTCGGCCCGGATGTCCTGCTGAGAGTCGGTGACCTCTTGGAACTCTCTTCGGGGGAGGTTGAAGTGACCGCGATAGAGTCGGAAGGGCGGCGCGTCCCAGAGTGCACTGCCCGCCATATCGACACGGTCTGGGCGAAGCGCGCGGATATGGTCAGAATTAAAGTAACCTTGGTGAAGGCTGGAAGGGGCTCACCGAAGGAGATTTTCGTCGCTCCGGACAGAGAGTTCTGCGTTGGTGACATCATCGAGGTAGGGCGGGTTAGGGCACTCATCCAGCATATCAGGGTCGAACAGAAGACGCTCCATAGAGGATGTGCCCCCGCCTCGGCGATCAAGAGGATTTACGCGAAGGCCGGCAGGCCGATTAGGACTAGTGGGTCTTCCGCCTGAAGAGGAAGACGGCCGCAGCCACGCACACGGACATGGACATGAGGACCGCAACCACCAAGAGCGGGTCGAGGCCGATCTTCTCGACGGTCAACGAACCCGACTGCGCATCGAGCCGGACGAGCATCTCGGCGTAGTCCGCGCCTTCCGCCACCGCGAAGCCTTTCTCGGAGCTCCCGAGGAAGTCCTTCACATCATCGAAACGAATGAGCGTTTGGCCGTCTACCTTCACGGCCGTGCTGTCCTTCAGGGGCGCGTACAGGTCATTGGAAAGGTCGACGATGATGACGGGAGAGGCCCCGAGCCCTGAGAATGAGAACGACGCGCGGTCAGATGCGACCGAGTCCACGGTCATGGTGGCCGTGCTTCTGAACGCCGTGAGATCGGAATCGACGGTTGGACCGACCGTCCTCACGTCCAACTCGGCATCGAGGTTCCCCGATGCGAGCAGATTGCCGAGGCTGCCCGAGGGTCCCTGGACGCGGAACATCAAGATGTCTCCCGGCTGCAAACCCACCATCACATTGTCCACCGACTTCTCTATTGCGCGTCCTTCGGTGACGGCCATGTCAGCGAGCATCTCGGAGTCGCCTATTATCGCGCTGCTGCCGAACGACACGGCCCCAATCCCCGAATCCAAGGAGAATATCACATTGCTGGGTTGCGAGGCCCTGTAGATCAGGGTGGCATGCGCGCTGTCGTGAGTCTCGATGGATGCCCCGCCTCCCATAATCGAGACAGTCCTGCCATGCTCGTTAGGCTCCGAGGTCTCGAACGATCCGGCCTGAATTAGAGTGAAGACGATGTGCTTGCCCCCGCCATCCGTGGCGACGCCGTAGTCCCGCATGGTGATCGCGTCGTTCGGGAAATAGCGGTACTCGATGCTGTCGGTCGTCACATCGCAGTAGTTGCCGGCACAACTGACGGAGCCGAGGGCTCTGCCTGAGGGAACCAGGAGGGCGAGCACGACCGCCAGTGCCAGTATCGCTACGACGCGCTTCATGTTGTCCGCGCCCCTCCAGCTTTTCAAAAAAAGAATGGAGGAGGCTTTTCCTCCTCACGGAGGAAATCTATTATGTGGGCAGATAATAGACGAAGCCTCTGGTCACTTCGAAGCCGCGGTCTAGATATATGGGATTTGGTACAACGGTCGAACACAGGACGCAGATAGGCTAATGAGCGCCTCCGGCGTGCATGTCGCAAAAGAGGACAGTGAGGAAGAGTGAGGGTCGGCATAATCTCCAACACGCTCTACAAGCAGGGCAAGGGGACCGGGCAGAGCCGGTACCTGAGCAACATCCTCACCTACCTCCGCGACCTCGAAAAGGAGAACGAGTACATCCTCTTCCACAGGGATCCCTCGCCCAACCAGTTCTACGAGACATACGAGCACGTTGAGTACGGGCGGTATTCCTCGAAGATTCTTCTCCCTTTCTTCATTTCGTGGGAGGTGGCCTTCGCCAAGGCCCTGCAGCGCAATCACGTGGACATGATCTTCGAGCCCGCTTGCGTCGGCTTGCCGCTGCTGTCATGGCCACCGCGAAATGTCGTCACGCTGATGGATGTGATGGCGAACCTGTTTCCCAGGAAGTTCGCCTTGAAGGGAGTGACAGAGTTCAGGACGAGGCTCCCCGCGGTGCTCTGGAAGACCGACGCGATCATATCGCCGTCGGAGAACAGCAGCAGGGACATACAGCGGGTGTTCCGCTGGGCAAGGGGAAAGGTGAAGGTGGTCCCCCTCGGCTTGACGCCGGACTTCGGGCGGCGGGGGGAGAGAGCGGTCGAGGCGGTCATAGCGAAGTTCGGAATACGGAAACCATACGTGCTCATGCACGCTGTTCACCGTTGGAACAAGAACACCTTCGGGGCGGCGGGAATATTCCACCGAGCGAGCAAGCTTGCGGGTTCGAAAGAGCACCAGCTCGTGCTCTCAGGCGGCATGCTGCCTAGCTTCGAGGCCGAGTTGCACGCTCTTGTGTCGCGGCTGGGCATTGCTGACAGGACCGTGATCACAGGTTTCGTGGACGACGAGGCTGTCCCGGCCCTGATCTCCGGCGCGACCGCATTCCTCTATCCGGCATTCTACGAGGGTTTCGGCTTTCCCGTCCTCGAGGCAATGACGTGCGGGGCCCCTATCGTTGCGTCGTCCATACCGACCACCATGGAAGTGCTCGGTGAAGCCGGACTGACAGCTCCTGCAAATGATCCCGAAACCCTCGCGAAGCATCTCGCAGCAGTGATGTCCGACGATTCGCTCGCGGCGCAACTCGGATCGAGGGCGCTCGAGAAGTCAAAGGATTTCACCGCCGAGCGGATGACCCGAGGCACAGTCGAGGTTTTCAGGGAAGTCCTTGGCGGGCCAATGAGATGGCGCGCGTAATGGGGATTCTGCGGATTCTCCCGCCAGGCTTCTTCAGCCGGTTCTCCCCCCTAAGTCTTTTAAGCTGCGACCCTGATTCAGCCTCGTGATTCTGGAAATCTTCCTCGCGGGGTGCATAGTCGGATTCTCGCTCCTTCTGTTCGCGACTTCTCTGGCGTCGTATTTCCGCTTGCGTCACACCAGGTTCGCATACGTTGCAATAGCTTTCCTGATGTTCCTCGTCATGGGCATTGTCGCTTTAATCGGGGAGCTAAAGGGCAGCTCATTCGCATCTTGGGAGATACTCGCGCTCGACCTGATGATTCTGCTGTTCATGTACCTGGCAGTGGCAAAGAGATGACGCATGGGCACTAAGGACGCCCTCGAGCTCGAGACGAGGCGGCGAATCTACCGCAAGATATCCGCCGTCCCAGGGATGTATTTCAGGGAGATCCAGAGGGCGGCGGGTCTTGAGGTTGGCGAGGCGGAGTACCACCTCTTTTATCTGGAGAAAGCGGGCTTGGTCTCCGTCCAGCTCGAGGGGAACAGAAAGAGGTATTTCGCCAGAGGCGCCTTCGATGAGGAAGAGCGGCGTTTGCTGGTGCTCCTGAGGCAGGAGGCCCCTAGGAGGATAGCGATAGAAATCCTACTCGCGGGCAAGCGCACGTTCCAGGAGCTGCTCGAGTCGTTCGGCAAGGCGAAGTCCACGCTCTCGTTTCACCTCTCGAAATTCTCCCGGGCGGGCATCCTCGCGGTGGAGCACGTCGGCAGGGAAAGAGTCTACAGCCTCAACGATCCCGAAAGGATCGCGAAGGCCCTCATCTCATATCGAGCGACGTTCTTGGACGAGGCCGTCGACAGATTCGCGGAGGCTTGGCTGGAGCTGAGGCCGTAGTCCGCGATAGTCTCATATGCGACGGTTGCCTTTGTCATCTAGATGATCACGATCATCGGCGTGGGCCACGTCTTCGACATCGGCGGGCAGGTCAGGCAGGTCGTCGTCAGCCGCAAGCCGACCGTGGTCGGGGTCGAGCTTGATCAGGAGAGGTACCACGCCCTCAATAACCGCCACGGGCGGGAGGACGCGGGTGTTCTCTACCGCCTTCTCTCGCACTTCCAGAGGAGGATCGCGCACGAATATGGGGTTGAGGTGGGAGACGAGATGCTGGCGGCGACCAAAGCCGCCGGTGAGGTCGGGGCCGACATCGCGTTCCTGGACATGGACTCGGGAATGGTCCTCTCCCGCCTCTGGGGGTCGATGACGTTCGAGGAGAAAGTGAAGCTCTTCGTTTCGACGATTGCGGCACTCTTCGTTGGGAAAAAGCAGGTGGAGAAGGAGCTCAAGAGGTTCGACGAGGATCGCACGTCATACCTTGACGAGTTCGCGAGCCAGTTCCCATCGGTGAAGAAGATACTCATAGATGATAGGGACAAGTACATCGCACAGGGAGTGCGACAGCTAGCCTCGAAGTACGAACGGGTGGTGGCGGTGGTTGGCGAAGGCCATGTGGACGGGATGTTGCAGCAGCTGGCGGATCTCGGGCCGGAGGTCGTCAGGCTGAGGGAATTGAGGTCGGCCACGCCCGAATCCAACGCATCTGTGTCCTTCACAGTAGCCCCTCCACAGCGATGAACTCGCCTCGCCGCCCGAACATACACAGACTGTTCATCACAAGGGTTTATATGGGGTAGTATCTCTGGACTTCATTGGCTTGGATGAGCTCGGTTAAATCAGGTCTCATTGTCGCTATTACGCTAATACTCGTGGTGGTTCTCATCGTCGTGGCGATAACGGTCATGTCGCCCAAGACCTCAATCGCGCCGGATTTCACAGTCAAAAGCGTTGATGACGGAGCGAACATCACCTTGAGTAGCTACAGGAACAACCGTGTCGTTCTCCTTGACTTCATGTACATCGGCTGCGGTGGCTGCGCTATAGTAGCGGAAAACCTGAAGAATATAATCCCACCATTCGGCAACGATCTCCAAGTGATTAGCATCGATATTTTATTGTCAGATACCGACGTAGCTCTGAGGTTATTCAAGCATGATGCGAACATAACATGGCTCGTCGCTAGGGACACCGATTCGCTGAATACGAAATACAACGTGGCTGGAGAAGTCCCTAAGGTCGTTTTGGTTGACAAGAGCGGCGGGATCACTTGGGTGTATAGTCCCGCGGGCGGTATCAATCCGGAGGCCCAGAAAGAGGAGATGCGAACCCAGATATCCGCTGCGATCTCCGGCACGGGGGGCACGGCCACGGTGGCACAGCTGAGCGTGTATTCGCTGGCGATACTCGCTGCGGTGGGATCCTTCTTCTCCCCCTGCTCCTTCCCATTGCTGCCCGGCTACATGGCGTATTATCTTGGATTGGATGCCGGCTCGAAGCAGAAACCGTCCACGCGCGCGGCGGCCGGACGGGGTTTCCTTGCAGCGCTGGGGATGATCGTAGTCTATGGCATAATCGCGGTCATCGTGTTCGCCATCGGCTACTCCGCCGCTGTCTTCGTGAAATCCCTCGGCCTCTACGTCGGCGTGATTCTGATAATCCTCGGTGCCCTGACGCTGACCCCGCTCCAGTATCACAAGATCGTTGAGCCTTTCCGCAAGCTCAGGCAGCGGATACTCCCGACCAAGGAAGGAAGGGAAATGGGAGTCGGCCCCAAGATGTTCGCGTATGGAGTGGGCTACGGTGCTGCGGGCTTCGCATGTGTCGCTCCGCCTTTCATAGCCGCCATATTGAACGCATCGATCTATGGCAACATCATGTTCGGAGTGCTCGTTCTCGTCATCTACTCCGCAATCGTCATCGCCCTCATGATCGCCATAACGGTCCTCCTGAGCGAAGCCGGACAGGCTGCGGTCAAGAAGATGAACCGCTACGTCAATGTGATTAAGAAAATCAGCGGGATAGCCTTGATTATCGCAGGGGTCTATCTGGTCTGGTTCTGGTTCGTGTCCCAGTCGTAGTAATTATCGCGAGGATTTTTTCGCCTCTTTTCCCTGGTATTTCCGCGTGAGCCAACGTTCTCTCGGGATTCCTTCGAGTTCAAGCAGCGCAATCTTGTGGTCCAGTGATCCGGTGAACCCTCCGAGGCCGTTGGCGCCCACCACCCTGTGACAAGGCACGATTATGCAGATCCGGTTGTTCGCCATGGTCGAGCCCACGGCCCTGTATGCCCGCGGTTTGCCGGCAGCCTCGGCGACCTCTCCGTAGCTGCGCACTTCCCCGTGCGGTATCTTCCGCGCCGTCTGCAAAACATGCTTCCGGAACTCGGTATATCCTGAGTAGTCCACCTTGTACCGGTCGAATGACACTTTCTCCCCCGCCAGATACCTCCTCATGTCTCCGGCGAGCCCGGTCCGCGGGGCGTTCCCTATTGGTCGAGCGTCGGAGATGCCGACCTGGAAGACCGCTCCGTCCCTCTCGACAACAGTCACGCTTCCGCCACAGAACGGCAGAGAGAACCTTGTTTCGGTCATGGATGACGAAATGCAAGTTCTGTTTATCTCGCTTCCGAACGCGGTCAGCGGAGGATTACCCTTGCGTCCACGACCTTGCAGCCCTGCCCGTCAGGCAGCACGATCAAGGGGTTGACATCTATCTCCTCGATGCCCTCCTGTTCCTCGACTAGCTGGGATAGCCTGAGGATCGCGTCCTGCAGGGAGGCCTCGTCCATGGCGGGGCCGCCGCGCGCCCCCTTCAGCAGCGGGTAGGTCTTTATCGACTGGATCATGCGTTTCGCATCCATGTTCGTGGCCGGCGCGAGCGCGAAGCTCACGTCCTTGAGGTATTCCACGAATATCCCTCCGAGGCCGAATGCGAGCAGGTGTCCGAAGTGCTTGTAGGACTTCATGCCAAGGATGCACTCCATTCCTCCCTTCACCATCTCCTGCACGAGGAACCCGTCAGTCTCGACGCCCTGCGACGTGAATCTTCCGCACATCTCGTTCAAAGTCGCCTTGAGTGCCCTTTCGCTCTTGATGTTCACCGCCACAGCTTTGAACTCGGTCTTGTGGATTAGTTTCGGCCCGACTGCCTTCACGACGACAGGATAGCCGATGCTCTTCGCGCACTTCAGCGCGTCCTCCTTGTTCTTCGCGAACAGGCTCTTGGCCACATCGAACCCGTAGTCCTTGAACAGGTCCAGGGCTTCCTTCTCCCTCACACGTTGCCCGCCGGCATCCCTGGCCGACTTGATGATCTTGGCCGCTGCGCTCTTCTGGACCTTGAAGCTCTTGGACGAACCCTCGTCGCGCTTGAGGTACTCCGCATAGCGCGTCATCGTCGCGAGGGCCGTCGCGGCGCTCTCCGGGAAAAGGAAGGCGGGGATGCCGTTCGTCACAAGCTCGACGAACCCCGGGGATTCCTCATTCTTCGTAAGGAAGCAACAGAGGACCGGCTTGCTGTGTCTCTTCGCGGTCCGCCAGATCGCCTGAGCCACGGGGATCTCCTCGTGGGGCAGCGGCGGGACGAATATCGCGAGCGCGGAGTCCACACCATCGTCCCGGAGCACCGCGTCGAGAGCGTGTCCGTAGCTGTCCGGGTTCCCGTGCGCGGTCAGGTCGACCGGATTCGACACTATCGCTTCGTCAACAACATGTTTCCTGATTTCATCGAGCGTATCCTGTTTCAGATGTGCGATCTCCATGCCCATGCTCACAAGCACGTCTGTTGCCATGATGCCAGGTCCTCCGGCGTCCGTCACGAGCGCAACGCGTTTGCCCTTGGGCAGGCGCTGGTGAGAAAACGCCATGGCCATGTCGAAGAGCTCCTCGATTGTGTCCACACGGATTACGCCGCACTGATGGAACAGCGCGTCCACGGCGACGTCGCTTCCCGCCAATGACGCAGTGTGGCTCAAGGCGGCCCTGGCGCCCGCTTCCGTCTTCCCGGACTTGACGGCGATTACCGGCTTCCTCTTCGTCAACCTCCGCGCGATTTTCAGGAAGTTGCCGGGGTTTCCAACGTTCTCGATGTACATCAGTATGATTTTGGTGTTTGGATCTTGCTGCCAGTACTCCAGCAAGTCATTGCCAGACACATCGGCTTTGTTACCGAGGCTGACGAACTGGTTGATGCCCAGCTTCAGCGTGGTCGCATGGTCGAGAATGCCCACACCGAGCGCGCCGCTCTGGGACATGAAGGAGATGTATCCCGGCAAGGGCGGCGTCGGGGCGAATGTCGCATCCATCTGGATATCCTTGTGCGTGTTGATGATGCCCATGCAGTTGGGTCCGATCATCGCCATGCCGTGCTTCCTGACGACAGCCCTGAGTTGCCTCTCCAGCGTCTCTCCATTCCCGCCGGTCTCCTTGAAACCGGCAGTGATGACGACTGCGCCCCTGACCCCTTTCTTGCCGCACTCCTCCATCACCTCCAGCACGTGCGCCGCGGGCACGACGATGATGGCCAGATCGACCGGTCCCGGCACCTCAGAGATGCTCGGGTAGCACTTGACGGAGTGAACGGACTCGGCATTCGGATTGATTGGATACAGGGTGCCTTGATACTCGTTCACGACGAGGTTGTGCATGATCGCGTAGCCGACTTTCTCCTTGTGGCGGGATGCCCCGATGACAGCGATTGCACGAGGAAAGAACACTGGCTCGAGTCGGTGCTTCATGAAGCGGAGGAGGGCATGCGCATTCATTAAACCTCGCCTTGCCGCCTCCCTTCGAACGGGATGTGGTGCACCAACTTTTATTACGCCGCTCGATGTTGCGTTCTTCATCCCGGTGCACGCAGCATGCGGGGAATATCGAATTTCGCTGAGCAACTGTGTTGCTCTGTCTTGTCAAAGGAGGTCAAGGGAATGAAGACAGCGGTCGGTGGAAGAAGTGGGGCAATCGTCGTCGCAGTGCTGGTCTTGATATCGTCGCTCGCGGTCTTGGTCTCGGTGCCACGAGTCTCGGCATCGAAAACTATCACGGCCACGGCGACAGCAAGCCAGAGCGAGAAGAATCAGGTGTCGCCGTTCACCAGCTTAAGCGGCCTCTATCCTGACACGGCATACCTGAACAAGATCTCCGTGAGCCTCAAGGACATGATCATGCAAGATCCGGAGCATGTGGTCAGGGTCACGGTCTACACAACGGACCCTGTAACACTCGGCAGAACGCTGAGGGCGATGGGCGTGGAAACCCCGGTCGGCGAGGCGCCCTCCAAGAGCACGGGCCTACGGCCCGTGATTGTTGATATGCCGGCGATCATCGCAACGAAGATAGCCTATCTCGACAGCGTCGGCGGGGTATCGTTGTTCGTGGTCCCGCAGCCACTGGAGATACTCAATCCGGAATCGGAGAATGGACGTCAGGAGAGTCCAGACAGTGCGGCCGAACCCGGCGTGAACACAATAAGAGCGGCCCAGGGCCACCATGTGACGGACGCCTGGGCGAGAGGCTTCACGGGCTCTGACGTCAGGGTCGCAATACTGGACTCGGGCGTCGACTTCGCCAATCCTGACCTGTTGGGTACTTGGGCCATCGAGGAGAACACGTCCTCGCCCTACTATCTCTGGCCGATTGCGTTCGATCCGTTCTCGATGTACGTTTACCTCTATTTCGGCGGGGCTTCATACCCTGCGGCCCCCTCGTGGTACGTCGACACGAGTTTCAATGCCACGGCTGATGTCAACGGTCTCCTACCACTCTTCAATGATAGAAACTACAACGTCACCGGTATCCCGAGCGCGAGCGGTTGGTACCATCTCGGCGTACACCCGGCGCCGACGCTGGCGGCGAGGTTCGGCAGCCACAGCCCAGGCGTCCTTCTGACAGACAGCGCGGTTCCATTCATCTACGATACAATCTATGTCGACCTCAACGACGACGACAATTTCCTTAAGGACAAATCCGTGGACATCTTCAGCCCGGTCTCGTACGCAGATTACAGGGACGCGAGCACCGGCGGCTATGACGAATCCTCCTGGGATTGGGGCGACGGGATGCCCGACGTTTCTGGCGGGCTAATCTATTTCATCGCGAACGGCGTCAATCCCATTCCGTACTCGGATGTTGTGGCGGACCGTTACGGACTGATCAATATGATACCTGGCAACGGGAATCTGACTGCATTCATGATTGGCGATGCCTATGCAGCAGGAGGAGATCACGGGACTATGTGTTCCTCCGCTGTGGTGGCGCAGAATGTGACAGGAATGGTACAGGGCTTTGCGCCAGACGCCAAGATAGTCGCCGTTGGCGACATCTACTTCGGCGGTTTCTGGACGGACATCTACCCGTTCGCCGCTGAGGGATACGACGGAGTCCCGGGGACTGGCGACGAGGCGATGGTGAGCAGCTCAAGCTACGGCACATCCGACGTCGACAATGACGGCTGGGATTACGAGTCGCGCTTCATCGACTTGCTGACTTCGTACTATGACGGCACGACCTACGTTGCATCGACGGGAAACGGCGGCTATGGGTTCGGGACTGTGACTCCGCCTGGCGGCGGTAGATCGGTGGTATCGGTGGGTGCATCGACCAGTTACTACAGTGGGGCGAAGACGAGTTGGGAGAATGCGCCTATGTGGACCTTTGGCGACGTCCAGCCGTGGTCCAACCGGGGACCGAGTTCCTTGGGCAACGTCGATCCCGACGTGGTGACTGTGGGCGCATGGGCGTCGGGCGACAACGCCATCAATACCGTATCCGCAGGCCAGAGCAACGGCACGAATTCCTGGAGCATCTGGGGAGGAACGAGCTTGTCCTCACCCGCGACTGCCGGCATTGTTGCACTGATCTATGACGCCTACGAACAAGGCGCGTCCGTGTATCCCACGAACGCCTTGGTCAAGGAGTTCCTGATGAATGGCGCGGACAACATCAACTATGATCCGCTCGTCATGGGTTCCGGGCTCACGAACGCGGAACGTTCGACGATGCTTGCTAATGGACTCTATGGGGTGCATGCTTCACCATCCTCTTGGACGCCTGGTGGTTACAGAGGTACCGACTATCCCTCCTTCGCGCATGTGATGAGCCCAGGGGACACGACAGGGAAGACATTCCAGCTCACGAACCGAGGGGGTTCGGCTCAGCAATGGTCGATCTCGGATGCCGTCCTCAGGAAGGCGGGAGAACGGACGTTTGACATCTGGTCGAACAACTCGGATGAAAGCAGTCCCAGCAGCAATAGGCCCGACTATTTGTGGAACGTGAGCGCGATGCTCTCGGCCTATCCGACCACCAAATTCGTCCGGGGGATTGCGTACACCGACTTCGCATCGTTCGACCCAGAGTACGATTACAACATGAACAGCGCCTACAGGGCGCTGTTCTACGATTGGAAGGACCTCAATGGCAACGGCCTTTATTGGGACGATCTGAACGGCAACGGCGTGGTGAACTCAGGTGAGCTCGACAACGTTGGCGGACAGGTGGAATACATGAGGTTCACCTATGCATACGGGATATCGAACGTCCAGAGCGCATTCGTGCACGATCCTCTCACGAGGGTCGACGATGCCCTGCTGTTGGGCGTCATCCACAGATATCGGGATTTGGCAATTCCGAGCACGAGGGTCCACGTCGTGCTGGAGTTCTATGAGCTTGCCGACTCGGCGTGGATCACGGAAGACAAGGCGACCGTAACTCTCGGTGCCGGAGCGACGCAGACACTCAGAGTGACGGTGAATGTGCCGCCAACGGCCGCCGTGGGCGTCTATAGCGCGATGGTGATCCTCAAGGACACTGGTTCGAACGAGACTATCATACCGATTGTGATAAACGTCGCCGGGAACAGTCAGGACATAACCTTCCAGGAGGACACCAGCAACACAAGCTACTACGACAATGGCCGCATGTATGGCGGCCAGGACTGGTCATGGCGACCGGAAGCGGGGGATTGGCGGTTCTATTTCATGGATGTGCCGGACAGCACGCCGATCACGAGCGGCACTCGTTTCCTCATACACACGAAATGGAACAACTACCCGACCGACATAGACACGCTATTGTTCGGTCCGACCCCGGACGACTTCTCGAATGCGGTGCCTTCCCTTTTCGGACCTTACGCGCTATCCCAAGTCGGTGGCAGCCCGAACATGAACATAGGGGCTGGCACGTGGCTCTTCAACACGGCGACAGGCGGTCCGGAGGAATGGGTCTCGGGGCCCGCCGCGACTGGTCTGCACGAGATTGCCCTGCACAACGTCCTCTACGCGGGCGAAGGGCCTTCGGAGGTATTCTCTGGAGCCACGGGTTTCGTGAACGTCAATCCATTCCCGTGGACCGAACAGCTCTCTCAGAGCTCGGGCGTGAAGACGTTCGACTTCATGTCGACGATGGATTTGCCCAATGGGATGGAGGTCAAAGCCTACGGAGTCTCCCATCCTGCATCGTATGACTATCCAATCAGCCAGGATGAACGAGTCAGCTTCCTCGTCGACTCTGTTCAGGCAGGACTGATGGACATCGTGCTGAGCTCGACGTTCCCCGTCGACCTCGACCTCTATGTGTATTACGAGTTGCCGGGTGGCGGCGAAGTGCCCGTCGGTTCTTCGACCTCACCGACAGCCAACGAGCGGGTGAAGCTGACAATGCCTGACGACGGAACGTATAGGGTAGAGGTGCACGGATTCACGGTGCCGATGCCGGATGCGAGATTCTTGTTGACGATTGACCTGAGAGCGGGAATGGATCTGAGTCCGGCGAACGTGCCTTCTGGTCCGATCATCGCTAACACGCCCTACACTTTCGATATCGACTACGATATCCCTGAAGTCGTAGGTGATTACTATGGCGTCATCTTCATCGGGCCGTTGGGGGCGCCGACGACCATCGAACTGCCGGTGCTGCTCATGGGACGCGATACGACGCCGCCGACGATAACCTTGAACTCACCTGAGGTGGGAATCGACTACAGAACAGTTGACGTCCCGATAATCGACGTCTCCTTCGATGACGTTCGGGGAGCGTTCTACTCGGGTGTCGACATGAACAGCATACGCGTGGACGTGGATGGTCGCGATGTGACTTCGTCTGCGAGGATCGTGACCGGAGAACTGTGGTGGAACCTGACCTTCCTGCTGGGCGAGGGACAACACGACGTGGATATCCAGATTCAAGACCTCGCTTCACCATCGAACTTCGCTTTTCTGGAGTTCACATTCGGTGTGGATAATACGGCACCCATGATAGTCCTCACGTCTCCCGCGGTCAGCATCACGAACCAGCCGGTGGTGAATGTGGTCGGTTATACGGAGTCGACCATCGCCACTGTGCGGATCAATGGAGTGCCGACATCGACCACGAATGGCGCGTTCAGCAGTTCAATGAACCTTGTCGAGGGACCGAACACCATCCAGATAGAAGCGACAGATTCGGCCGGCAATACGGCAACCCTCCAAAAGGGCATAGAACTCGACACCCAACCTCCGGCACTCACGGTCACCTCGCCCACTGCAGGTTCCTACATCAAAGAGAGGACGGTGGTGGTGGCGGGCACGACCGAACGAGGGGCGTCGATCGTGATCGAAGGCATCAACGCTGCGGTGAACAATGCCGGTGATTTCGCGGTCACTATTGCGTTGAAAGAAGGCGGCAATTCAATCCGCGTAGTGGCGACAGATCCCGCCGGTAACGCCCATGTCGAGATCATCGGTGTCACCGTGGACACGGTCCCGCCAGCCGTGACGATTACGGCTCCGACGGGGGCGTACACCAACAATCCGACCTTGACCGTCTCCGGCCAGACCGAGCCTTCTGCCACTTTGGCCGTCAACTCGGCACCGGTTGCGGTGGCAGGCGACGGCAGTTTCACCACGACGGTGGGCCTGGGAAGCGATGGAGGGAAGAATATCTGGGTCAATGCGACAGACGTCGCAGGGAACACAGCAGTGGTGCTCAAGACCATCACGCTCGACACGGTCGCGCCGACACTGGCAATCGCGATGCCCGCGCCGTTGTACCAGACGACAGTCCCATCGGTGGAGGTCAGGGGAACGACCGAGCCCGGCGCGTCCGTCACGGTCAACGGACAGATGGCCGCGGTGGATTCGGCAGGAGGCTTCGACACGGTCGTGGCCCTCTTGGCTGACGGGGTCAATACGATCTATATCACGGCGACCGACCCGGCCGGCAACGCGAACCAGCAGACGCGAGACGTGACCTACATCGCACCTGACATCGCCGGCTTGCAGAATCAAATTACGTTGCTGCTCGGCATGATTAATGACCTCAACAGCCAAATCGATGACCTGAACAACCAGATCGCAGACATGAATGACACGATCAACCAGCAGAGCCAAGACCTGACCAACATCAACAATCAGCTGACCACGATTCAGGGCAGGCTCGACGCGTTCAACCAGACATCGGGCGACATCAGGACGCTCAAGTCAGACATCGACGGTCTGGGCAACGTGCTGATGATGGGGATGGTGTTGCTGATCGTGATGCTGTTCGTCGGTCTCATCGGGATGTACTTCGCGATAAGCCGCAAGATTCGCGCTCTCCAAGGTCCTCAGGAGGACTTGGGCGAGATCGAGGAAGAGGAGGAGCCGCAGCCGAAGCAACAGCCGAAACAGATGCCCAAGGAAGAGAGGAGAGCGGAGAAGAAGGTGGAGATCGAAGAGGAGGAGACTGAGGAGGAAGACGAAATCTAGGACCCTCCCTCCAATCCGGTCTTCGAACAGCCTTAATACCGACTCCGTCCATCATCCAGCCGTGACGCTCCCAGTACGCGTGGCGTTGGTCACGGGGGCCGCGAAAGGCATAGGACGGGCCATAGCCCTGACTCTGGCAGAGAAAGGGGCGGACATCGCAGTCAACTATCTGCACAGTCAGACGGAGGCGTTGGACGTTGTCAAGGCCATTGAATCGAAGGGCCGCGAGGCCATGGCCATCAAGGCAGACGTGACGAGCGAGGCGGATGTCGCTGTGCTCGTGGACAAGGTTCATGCTCACTTTGGGCGACTCGACATCTTGGTCAACAACGTTGGCGATTGGATCACGAAGGAGGTGGAGGCGATGTCGCTCGATGAATGGCGGAGGATCCTGGACACGAGCGTCACCGCCGCGTTCCTATGCTCCAAGCAGGTCATGCCGATCATGAAGAAGCAGAAATGGGGCCGGATAGTGAGTCTCGCCGCGGCGGGCGCATACAGGGCGCACGGGGCGTCCGGCATGTCCGCATTCTATGCCGCAAAGGCGGGAGTCGTCGCGTTCACCAAGTCGCTCGCTCGCGAGGTCGGCAAGAGCGGGATCACTGTCAACGCGGTCGCGCCCGGCGTCGTCACGGACAAGGAGAGGACCGTCAAGGAAGCGCTCGAGGTCAAGGACACGGAGACCTCGGTCGGCAGGCCGGGGACTTCGTGGGACATCGCCGCCGCCGTTGCGTTCCTCGTCTCCGACGAGGCGGGTTTCGTCACCGGGGATGTCATCAATGTGACGGGCGGCTGGCTCATCTGAGGGGCGAAGGCTTTAGGGCGAGAGTGCCATGGCGCGTCAATGGTCAGTCCAGTACTCGTCTATGATGACAAGTACCTGAAATACGATTTCGGGGAGGAGCACGCAATGAGAGAGGAGCGGCTGTTGCTCACGAGGATGCTCATGCAGGATTACGGGCTCATAGGACCGAAGGGGGCGGTCGAAATGAAACCCGACCTCGCCGAATACGAGGACCTAATCGCCGTGCACGACAGGGAATACTTGGAGGTGCTCGAGCACCTGAGCCAACACCCCGACGGCCAATCGTTCTCACACGGTCTGGGAATCTCCGACAATCCGGTGTTCGCGGGGATGTTCGAGGCCGCAGGCCTCCAGGTCGGCGGGACCGTGCTTGCCTGCGATGTGGTCGCGAAAGGGGAGACGGATCGGGCGTTGAACATGGGCGGCGGGTTCCACCATGCCCTGCCTGCGAGAGCGTCAGGGTTCTGTCTCTTGAACGACATCGCTGTCGGCATCAAACGCCTGCTTGCCAGACACGGCATCAGCAGGGTGATGTACGTCGACATAGACGTGCATCATGCGGACGGAGTGCAGTCGATATTCATCGACGACCCGAGAGTGCTGAAAGTCTCGCTCCACGAGGACGGTCACTATCTATTTCCCGGGACGGGCGACATCGACGAGATCGGCACGGGTGACGGGGAGGGCTACACAGCGAACGTCCCGCTGCCCCCATACTCGGGAGACGCGAGCTATCTGCATGCCTTCAAGGAAATCGTCATCCCTTTGGCGGAGGCGTTCAAGCCCGAGGTATTATTCACCCAGCTCGGCGCTGACGCGCACTTCGCCGACCCGCTGGCCCACCTGAACCTTACCACGCGGGCCTATGAGGAGATCGGCAGGGACTTCGACGGGATTTCGAGGAGATACGGCGGCGGGCGATGGGTGGCGGTGACCGGCGGCGGTTATGATATCATGATCTGCCCGAGGATATGGACTCTCTTCTTCGCCAGGATGCTCGGGAGGGAACTGGCAAACGACCTGCCGATCGAATGGATGGAGTACTGCAAGATCACATACGCGATCGCCCCGAAAGACGGGACGCTGAGGGATTCCGTGGAATCACAGGATGACGGCGTCGTGTCGAGCGCGGTGAAGAAGGTCGTCGACGGCGTCAAGAGGAAAGTGTTCAAATATCACGGGCTGTCATGATTTCTGAACCGGCTGACCGTGATTAAATCTGTCATTGTTTATAATTTTCAGCACTCCATTGATTAGGTGACTCTTCCCGCACTCTCCAGATTACTGAATCCCATAATCTCGTCGCAAGGTTCATAACCCCAGCTCAGACATAATTAGGTTCCAGACGCTCTGGATTTGGCCATCTTCCGCACGAAGATGCCAGTCCGAGCGCTTGGACGCCTTGAGGAATTTCGCGGCGGTGGTCATCCGATGCCGGAAACCAAGCAAGAGGATCAGGAGTCGCTCGGCGAGATGGAGGAAGAGTACGAGGAGAAGCTCAACCGGCTCAAGCGGCAGTACGAGAGGGATCTGCAAGCCTTCCGCTATGAGGTGGATGAGAGGGAATACAGGCTCAAGGCCTACGAGGAGAAATTCAACAAAATCAAGCAGCCGCCTCTTCTATATGCCTACGTCGTCAGGAAGGAAGGACCAGATCTCGACGCGGGCCAGGTCGTGGTTGCGAGGTCGATGGAGCTCCTGAAGGTCAGCACAGGCCTCGTTGACAAGTCGACGCTGAACATAGGGCAGTATGTCTGGGTTCACCCGCAGACATACGCAATCGTCGAGAGCAGCACCGCCAGGAATGAAGGGGTGATTGCCAAGGTTGCTGACATCCTAGAAGGCAAGCTGGTAATCACCATCGAAGGCGACATGGAGAAGAGGCTGGTCGCCGCCGAGAAGGACGTCATAGGGAAACTGAAACCCGGATTCCAGATATCGGTCCTCCCGCCGACCATGGAGCTAATCGAGGTCCTCCCGAACCTGGAAGTGAAGAACTTGCTGCTGGGCGAGAAGCCGAATGTCCATTACTCGCAGATTGGCGGACTGAGTGAGGCTATCGAGAGGATCAGGGATGTGACGATTCTCCCGTTCAAGGAGCAGAAGCTGTTCAAGAAGATCAACTTGGAGGCACCCCGGGGCATACTCCTTTACGGTCCGCCTGGTTGCGGGAAGACCCTCATGGTGAAGGCCGTCGCGACCGAGAACGACATGACATTCTTCAACGTCAGCATCGCCGACGTGCTGAGCAAGTGGGTGGGGGAAAGCGAGCGGCTCATCAAGGAGATATTCCGTCAGGCACACGAGCGGCGACCGAGCATCGTCTTCTTCGACGAGATCGAGGCTGTGTTCACCGTGAGGGGCTACATGGACACCTCGGGCGTGCACAAGAATATAATCGCGCAGATACTCAGCGAGATGGACGGCCTGCTGGAGCTTCACGACGTATTCGTGATAGGCGCGACCAACAGAGCCGATCTCGTGGATCCGGCACTCCTAAGGCCCGGTCGGTTCGACGAGATAATCGAGATACCCAGGCCAAGCAGGAAGATGGCTGAGGAGATCCTATCAATCTACCTGGCAGATGATCTTCCGGTCGAGGCCGGCATCATCAGGGAGCAAGGCGACCACGAGAAGGCGATTCGGTACCTGCGGAATGCCGTGCTTGACGAGTTTTACGGGGAGAACAAGTGGGTCAAGGTGAAAACCGATTCGGAAGCCAAGGAAGCGATCAAGACCGTCAAGAGGAAGGACATAGTCTCCGGAGCGATCATCGCCGCCGTCGTGAAGACCGCCAAGAAGAATTACGTCAAGAGGATTCTCAACCTCAAGAAGGCCGAGCGGGAAAAGGAGGGGCTGAACCTGAACGACTTCCAGCAGGCGATCGAGGAAGAGTCGAAGGAGCACGCGATAACCGATGTCTACCTCTACGAGAAGAGGCAGAGGGAGATATTCAAGAGCGCCGGCGGAGACCCGATGGTAGGATAAGGATGAGAAAGAGGATTCAGGGGACAGAACACGAGTACACGATGTACTCGAAGAAGCTTGCCTCCAAGGGGTTCGACCCTCACACCCTCGCGCTCGAGCTGTTGAGAGAGAGCGACCTTCAGCTGGCGGGGGAGTTCATCACCAACGGCTCTCGCTGCTACTACGACGTCGGTCACTTCGAACTGAGCACGTGCGAGGTGAGCAACCCCTTCGACATGCTCCTATGGGAGAAGGCAGGCGAGAAGGTGATCGATTGGCTGAGGCGGGTGACGGAGGAGAAGTACCTCTCAAGCGGGGAGAGGATCTGGGCGTTCAAGAACAACACGTCACCCGAGGGAGTCAGCTACGGGAGCCATGAGAACTACATCGTCGACAGGTCCGTGGACTTCCCTGAGAAGTTCGTGAAGGAGCTAGTGCCGCACTTCAGCACCAGATTCATCTACACGGGGGCGGGAGACATCCTCGACGGGAAGTATGTCCTATCGCCGATGATCTATTTGACGAGCGCCGTCGTCAGCGGCGAGACCATGCACAACACCGGGCTCATCAACACGCGCGACGAGCCACACTCGGACCGCTCGGGCTGGCGCAGGCTGCACGTCATCTGCGGGGATGCGCTGATGAACGAGGTGGCGATCCTGCTGCGGCACTTCACCACCACCGCCATACTGCAGCTCATGGAGATGGACAAGCTCGGCGACGCTCCCCGCCTCAAGTCGCCGGTCGAGGACATGTGGGAGAACGTCGAGAAGACGAACCCGGAAGCTTGGAAGGTTCACCTCAATGGCGGTAAGAAGGTCTCGCCGGTGGAGATCCAGAGATATTACCTGGCGAAGATAGAGAACATCGTGGAGGATGACCGAGAGAAGCGCGCGTTGAAAATCCTCGAGGAAGTCCTCGACGGCATCGAGGGCAGGAAATCAAAAGAGCTCGCCAGGCGGGTCGAATGGCTGGACAGGTACTTCGCCATCCAGGAGGCCAAGGAGAGCAAGAGCGGACCCGATGTCGAGATGATGGCCTGCAAGCAGTACTCGGAGGTCGGGGCAGAGAGAGGCATATTCTACAAGAGGCAGTCGAAAGGGCTCGTGGAAAGAGTGCTGAAGGACGGCGACATCGCCAAGGCGATCAAGGAGCCGCCAAGCGACACCAGGGCCGCGCTGAGGCGGGAAATCTGCGACAGGTTCAATATCGAGTCCATCGATTGGTCCACTGTGATGGTCGGCGACGGCGACCGCCGCCGCATAGACCTACCCGACCCCTACGCTCACAGATGGGAGGATCTACATGGAACAGCAGGTTGAGCAGGCGCCGCGCAAGAAGAAGAAGCAGGACAAGAAGCTGGAGTTCGAGGCGGGCAAAGTGTTCAGCCCGGGCAAGGCGAAGCAAGAGGACATGGACCTCGACCTCGACTCGGCGCGGTACAAGGCGCAGAAGGGCCAGGGCGGGGACAGACGGACCTGAGGTCAGTTGGCGCGAGCGACACGCGGGCCGATGCACGCGAGCCCGCTATCGGGTGTTCGTGGGGTCCCAGGCGGTGCGATAATCCTCTCCGAGAGAATCGAGCATCTTCATGTCGGCGGATGAGATCTCGAAGTCGAACACCTGACCGTTCTCCAGGATCCTTCCCGGTCTGCTGGACTTGGGTATCACGACGACGTTGTGCTGCAACGCCCACCGGATGAGTATCTGGGCGGCGGTCTTGTGATACTTTGCCGCGAAGGGTCTCAGCTTCGGGTCGCCTAGTCTCGCTCCCTTCGTCAACGGGCTGTAGGCCTCAAGCTGTATGTTGTGATCTCGACAGAAGTCCATGAGTTCCTCCTGAAAGAGGAATGGGCTGAACTCGACCTGGTTGACCGCCGGCACTACTGAGGAGTCCCGCAAGAGTCCCCGGAGATGGTCGACGGTGTAGTTGCTGACCCCGATTGCCCGGCACTTCCCCTCTTCGAGGAGTCTCACCAAAGCCCGCCAACTGTCTCCCCTCAGAGGCGCCACAGGCCAATGTATCAGGTAGAGATCGACATAGTCAAACCCGAGTTCGTGCAGGCTCCTGTTGAAAGCCTTGATCGCAGACTCGAAGCCGTGGTCCGTGTTCCAGAGCTTGGTTGTCACGAACACCTCTTCGCGGGGAATCCCGCTCTCCCTGACGGCGATGCCGACATCTCTCTCATTCGCGTAGAGCTTGGCGGTGTCGATAAGGCGATAGCCAATATCCAGAGCAGACTTGACGGCGCGTTGTGTCTCGGTACCCTGCGCCATCTGCCAGACGCCCAATCCCAGCATCGGCATCTCGACGCCGTTGTTGAGCTTTACTCTGGATTGGAGTGTCAATTGCATTGCGGGGATGAATCACGCATCCGGGCTATTTGAAGTTGCAGAGCTGTGGCGTCTAACCTCTCGCCCTCTTTTTCGTAACCGCGAAACCTGCCAGGATCATTACCACAGCGAAGATGCCGAGTGCGACCAAGTCTTTCCAGATCTCCGCAGGTCCCCATCCCCTTATCACGATTGACCTGAGCCCCTCGGCCGCGTATGTGAGGGGTATCACCGACGATAGGGGCCTGATGAACGCCGGCATCGCCTCGATAGGCCAGAAAATGCCGCCTAATAGCATGAAAGGCACGAACACCAGCGGGACAAGCTGGATTGCCTGAAACTCGTTGCGGGCCACAGTCGAGAGGAGAGTGCCGAGGCCTTGCACACCAATGGCATAGAGAACGACGAACCCGAGGGCGAGCAAGACGCTGCCCTGGATCGTCATGTTGAACAGCAGGATGGCCGAACCGAGGAGGAGACACGATTGAACGAGACTTATGAGACTGAAGGCGATCATGTACCCGAGAACTACCTCGTGGGGGCGTGTGGGCGACGCGAATATTCTCTCCATGGTTCCATTGGTCCTCTCGCGGACTATGGAGACAATTGTGAGCATGATTGTGATGATGGTGATTACGAAAGACATGATTCCAGGCGCGAAGAAGTCGATGAACTTTGCATTGGTGCCGTAGACGAAGGTTGTCTGGATGACGCCTGAGAAGGAGAGGTTAACGGGGAGTTGTGCCATCATCGAGCTGAATGCCTCCTGCATCTTGCGCTGAACGAGCGAGCCGACCTGGGTATTGCTGTTGTCGACGAGGGTCGCCATGTATGCTTGATCAGTTGGCATGCTCCGAATCTGCGTGAGGTTCAGGTGATAGGGGGTTCCGCCAATCATGATGACTGCTTGATTAGTTATCTGGAACCCCTTGGTGATGAAGTGCTGCGTGAAGTTGCTTGGAATGTGCAGCCCACCCCAGGCGCGTCCGTCCGAGATCATCTGCCTGATGGACTCAAGATTATCCGTGCTGGTCTTGGCGAAAGTCTCGCCGTCTATGGAATCGACCATGATTCGGCCAAGATTCAAAGGCAGGGTGACAACAGGTCCCTCGAGCGTTGGGAAAGATGCGCTCCCGACATCCTCATTTGCGATTGCCAACTGCAGGTCATGGGGTTCCCCGGCGAACGCGTAGCCGAAGAGGACCATCACGAGGATTGGGGTGACGACGATCATCCCGACGGTGCGTCTGTCGTTCTTTATCTGTCTCAGGATGTTGATTGCAATGACGACGGCGCGGTTCATCTCGCATCACTCCTCGAGAAGACAAGAAATGCATCTTCGAGGGACTCGCATCCGGCAGACTCCCGCAATTCCTTCGGCGTGCCCTCGGCAATCAGCCGGCCCTCCCTGATGAGCCCTACACGGTCACATCGCCCCGCCTCGTCCATGTAGTGGGTGGTGATGAGAGCGGTGACGCCCCCCTCCTTGAGCTTCCTGAGGTACTGCCAGAACGAGAATCGCAGCTCTGGATCCACGCCGACGGTCGGCTCATCAAGAAAAAGCAGTTTGGGACCGTGGATCATCGCACACACGAGGGAAAGGCGATGTTTCATGCCGCCGCTCAGCGTCGATACGAGGGAATCTTCTCTGCCGTCCAGCGCAACCATACGCAGAAGTCCTTTCTCGCGCGCCTCCAGCTTCTTCCCACCGAGGCCATAGAGGCGTCCAAAGAAGTCGATGTTCTGCTTGACCTTGAGGTCGAGGTAAATCGCGAGGTCTTGGGGCATGTAGCCGATTAGCGGTCTGACTGAGCTGCTGCCTGGCGGGCTCCCCAAGACTTGCGCCTCGCCGCCGTCGGGCCTCAGGAGTCCACAAAGGATCTTGACCGTCGTCGTCTTGCCGGAGCCGTTGGGGCCTATGAGCCCGTATATCTCGCCCTCGCTGACCGTGAGGTCGAGGTCCTTGACGGCGTTGACCTTCCCATATGCCTTCCTGAGTCTCTTGGTGACGACAGCGTCGGGCAAAGAATCACCCACGGCGGGAACGCTTGCCGGGCTATTATTGCTGTTGCCCGGGTGCCGAGGTCAGGCGATTCGTCCGCAATAACCATTATATTCCCGCCCCTCCCTAGGAGCCATCGATGAAGAAGGTCCGGACCGGCGTTTACGGTCTCAATGCCCTCATGGACGGCGGCATCAACGAACACACCACCACGGTCGTCATAGGATCGCCCGGCGCCGGCAAGACCACCTTTGCGACACAGTTCCTCCGCCGAGGTCTCCTCGACAACGACGATGCGGTCTTCATCACCCTCGACGAGGCCCCGAGCGAGATCGTCAAGAACTCCAAGCTCATGGGCTGGGATGACATCGACTCGTACATCTCCGACGGCTCACTCATCTTCGTCGACGCCGGGGGGAAGCAGTTCTCGCATTTCATCCAGAAGGAGCTCGCGGAGTTCGTCGACGAGTGGGAGGGGCACAACGCGCGCATAGCGATCGACCCCCTCACGCCTGTGCTCTGGTCCGTCAAGGAGAAATACGAGCAGAGAGAGCTTGTCTCATACTTCCTCCGCGAGACCAGGAAGATAGGAACCGTCCTCTGCACTCTGGAGGAGCATGGCAGCGTCGGCGACCTCTCCGCCCCGGACCTGGTCATTCCGATGTACCTCGCGGACAATTTGATCCACCTCAGATACGCGAGCCTCGAATCGCCTGAGAGGAGGGAGCTCAAGATTATCAAGTGCAGGTCCAGCAAGCACAGCAGGTACTGGCACCCCTACAGTATCATGAAAGGGGTCGGGGTGTACGTGAGGAAGGTAGAGGAGCTCACGAGGCGGCGGGGCGTGGCGAAAGCTGGGAAGATAGTGAAGGAGAAAGCGCTGTCCCTCGACGAGGACAGACTCTCCAAGCTATCGCCAACGGCAAAGGACAATTTTATGAAGACGATCGACGCGCTTTCCGAGCAGGATCTAGTCGATGTCGATCCGGACGAGTTGCTAGACCTGATACTCGAGGAATACTCGGTGGAAGAGAAAGAGCATGCCTAGGCTCGGCGAGGCTCTAAGGGCGATGGTCGGCGAGGGCGAGGAGGCCCTCCAGGTCAAGGGCAGGCCCGAGAGCATCCTCATGAGTCAGACCCGCCAGAGGATTTTCGAACACCTCTGTCATTATCCCGCCTCGAGGTTGAGGCCGATCGCGCGCAGCCTCGGGATGAACGCGACCGTAGTGCAGTTCCACCTGAGGAAGATGACCCAACATGAGTACTTGGCAGCGGGGGACGTTGGCGGGAGCAGCGTCTACTATCCCTCGGATCTGAGGCCGGCGGAAGAGGACATCCCCGTTCTGGCGATGCTGGCGGAAGATTCCGGACGGGAGATCCTGAAGATGATCGTCGAGAAACCCGGCCTGACCCCGGCAGAGTTCGCGCCGGAGATTGGACGCAGCGTCGCGGCGGTGAGGAAGCTGACGCTCCTGATGGAGTCGCAAGGTCTCGTGGCGGTGATCGTCGATGGTAGGCACAACCGCCTGTTCCCCGGCGAGGGTCTGCCGAGATTCGAGAGGAAGACCCGTCAAATGCTGCGGGGGATGAAGAGCAGGCTGATGAGGCGGCTGGCGAGGGACAGGCTGAGCCCGGAGGTAGAACTGGATGCGAGGCGGGAGAACACGATACTCCTGCGGGTCGGCGGGAAGCACTACCGCCTCAGGCTGCCCTCGGACACCCTGATGCCGTGGCTCTCGCTTCGATGAGGCGAGGAAAAGTCTAAGACGCCACCGCCATTCTTGCGCTTCGGCGGGGGTAGCCAAGCCTGGCCAACGGCACAGGACTTAAAATCCTGTCTCGCAGGAGTTCATGGGTTCAAAGGTCCTCGAGGCCCGCCTCAGGACTGGAATTCCCATCCCCCGCACTCTATTTCCTTCCCGGCTTGACCGTGTAGACGTCGATGCTCGCGATGGAGTCGACAAGCTTGTCCGCATTCTTCTTGCTCAGTTTCAGCGGCTGGATTGCCTCGTTCGAGGCGGGAGTGCTCAGAGCCACCTGGACCGGGAATCTCGTCTCCTTCAAGAGACGCACCTTCCTGAATCCTGCCTTCTCGATGACCTTGAGGTAGTCGTCCTTGATCATCGCCCCGGCCACGCAACCCACGTACGCAGCCACCGAGTTCTTAATCTCCTCGGGGAGTTCTTTCAACAGGACCAGATCGGAGACGATGACTCTACCGCCCGGCCTCAGCACCCTGAAAGCCTCCTCGAAAACCCGCTTTTTGTTGGGTGCGAGATTGACGACGCAGTTGGAGATGATGACATCGACGGAACTGTCGGCGACGGGGAGGTTCTCTATTTCGCCAAGTCTGAATTCGACGTTCTTGTAGCCTCCTTTCTCGGCGTTCTTCCTGGCCTTCTCGATCATCTCCGGGGTCATGTCGATGCCGATCACTTTCCCCTTGCTGCCGACTTTGTCAGCGGCAAGGAAGCAGTCGAACCCGCCGCCTGACCCGAGGTCCAGGACCACCTCGCCCTTGGCCAGAGTCGCGATGGCGGTCGGGTTGCCGCAACCGAGGCCCATGTTTGCGTCCTCCGGCGCTGCCGCAAGCTCCTCGGCGGTGTAGCCTATGGCTTTGCTCGTCTCCATCACCGCCTCCTGCATGTCGGAGGGACCGCAGCAGCGTCCGGCGTTTCTCGCGACTTTCGCGTAGCTCTGCCTCACCACTCTTTTGATCTCATCTTCCTTCATCTTGGCCGCCAAATGATCACTTCTCCGTTATATCCTTCATGATAGGACCCAGCATGTCTGCGACCATCTTCGTCAGGCCGTCTGCCTTGATCATGACTATGCAGCAGACCTCCCCGCCCTTCTCCCAGCTCACAACCGCCATCTTGTCTCCCGCCTTCACCTTCGCCTTGTCGCGCAGTTCCTTGGGGAGCACAAGTTGTCCTCTATCGTCTATGCCGACTATTGACTCCACCTTGCAGCATCCGGTTTCCTCAGTTTGGTTCCGCTGCGGTGACTTGCGCAATCTGGTCTTGGTCATTCAGACGCCTCTGGAGAGCATGGATTTCCATTGATTTAAATCCTTCTGATAAATCAGAATATGCTGATAAACCTGAATACCCCGCCAGATGATTGCGCCAATGAGCCAGGCTGAACAGGGGTGATGGAATGTCTGGAGTGCGATCAAGAGAATGGAATCGCTATGGGTTCGCCTTGCGTCCCGAGACAGATTTCAACAGATCCTCTGTTCTTTCTTTATGGCGTCTCTCGTCCTCGAGAATCGCAATGAGCATCTCCCGGAGTTTCGGCTGGTCAGCCAGCCTGTCAATCAGATTGGAGTAGTCTTCTATCGCTTGTTCTTCGCTCTCGATTATTTGTATCAGGGTCTCCTTGACTGTGGACTTTCTTTCGAATGGCGCTATCTGCCAGGTTGATTTTCCGCCGAGGCTGGCGATTTTATCCGCAAGCATCTCCGCATGATGCATTTCGTCCTCTGCCAGGCTGGAGATCAGAGCGGCGGTCTTCACATTCCTAGCCATCAAGGGCAGCTTCCGCAACTCAATATACAGCAATATGGCGCCATATTCCTTGGTGAGGTTCTCGTTGAAAGCCTCGATGATTTCCGTGAGTTTCATCCATGCCCTCTATGGACATGACCTGCAAGAGCTAGAAAAACCTTGCCGGGACCCGTGCAAGCGCTCGGCGCTCTCAAAGCGACAACAATATAGTCAACCGAGGCATCGACTCAGCGAATTCCCAATCGTCGATTCAGGAGTGGTGCATGCACCCGCTCTACCGCGAGTTCGTATCATTGTTGGACCAAGAGGACAAGGAAAAATGCGTGAATTTCGTGATCTCCAGACTCTCCAAGGGGGAACTGGATGTAGTCACGCTCTACGATGAGATTCTGGCTCCCGCTTTGAACAACATCGCCTGCACCTTCGAGGACACGGACAAATGTGTCTGGAAGGAGCATGTGAAGAGCGCGATCGTCAGGACGATTATCGAGTGCTGCTACCCCTACGTCATCCGTGAACGCGATGGGAAGTATGGCGGGAAGAAGGGGGAGAAAGTCCTCGTTGTCTGCCCGGTTGAGGAGTTTCACGAACTCGGGGCGAAAATGGTCACGGACTTCTTCACTCTCTGCGGGTACGATGCAACATTTGTGGGCGCCAACACGCCGGGGATGAACATCGTCGCTGCCGTTGCTGACGCCAAACCGAAGTACCTGGCCATCAGCGTGTCCAACTACTACAACATTGTGGCGGCCGAGAAGGCCATCGCGAAGATCAGGGAAGCTGGCCACCGCGACATGAAGATCATCGTTGGCGGGAACGCCTTCCGCAAGAACCCCGACGAGTACAGGCGCATAGGCGCCGACATGCTCCTGCAGACGTTCGATGACGTCAGGAACCTGAGAGGAGGCGGGAGCAGATGATTTCGCTGAAAATCGCCCTCCGATTTCTGAGGTCGAGCAGGGGCCAGACGATTCTGATCATTACGGGAATCGCCGTGGGAGTTGCCGTTCAGGTCTTCGTGGGCTCCCTCATAGGAAGTCTCCAGACGAGCCTAGTTGATTCGACGGTCGGCAGGTCATCGCAGGTGACAGTCGTCCCCGCAGACAGCAGCCCGACCATTCACGGATGGGATGCGATGGTCACGAGGATCCGGGGGGTTGACGCGGTGAAAACAGTCTCCGTCGCTGCCGATTCCGCGGCTTTCATTGACAAAACAGGCAGGACAGCATCAGTCGTCGTGAGGGGCTTCAACTTCGAGGACGCCAACGGCATCTACCGGCTGGATGAAGCTCTCTACGAAGGCTCATTTCCCCAGACGTCGATGGGGGTCTTAGTTGGAAAGGAACTCAAGAATGACCTGAATCTCCAGCCATCTGACATGTTCGACGTGATTACCGCCAATGCGAGCAGGTTCGCGGTGACAATCACCGGATTCTACGACCTGAAGGTCGCGTCAATCAACCGCGCATGGATTCTCACCAACTTGCCGACGGCGCAGAGCATCTTCGGCTTCGGGAACAACGTCACCTCCATAGAGATACAGGTGAAAGACGTCTTCAAGGCCGACAAGGCCGCGGTGGACATCGAAGCCGCAATCTCCGACAGCTCGGTGAAGGTTCTCGACTGGAAGACGCAGAACCAGCAACTCCTGAGCGGGCTCCAGGGCCAGAGCATCTCCAGCTACATGATCCAGCTCTTCGTCCTCGTCTCGGTAGTCATCGCCATCGCGAGCGTCCTCGCAATCAAGGTGGTCCAGAAGTCCCGCCAGCTGGGAATACTCAAGGCCATGGGCATCACGGACAGAGCCGCGAGCATGGTTTTCCTCTTTGAGGGACTATTCCTTGGAATCGGCGGGGCGATCGGGGGTGTGCTCCTCGGCCTCTTCCTGCTTTACGGCTTCTCGATTGGAACCGCCAATCCGGACGGCTCATCGTTGATTACGATTCGCATCGATTATGCGTTCATTGCGGCCTCGGGAATCGTTGCGATATTGGCGGCGACTTTCGCGGCTGTGCTCCCCGCACGTCGGTCGTCCAGGCTCAGTCCAATCGAGGTGATAAGAAGTGGCTGACGTCATCGAGCTGAAGCATGTGGACAAGGTCTACACCACTGGCGACATCAAAACACAGGTGCTCTTCGACATCAACCTCGCATTTGAACAGGGTTCGTTCAACTCGATAATCGGTCAATCGGGGAGCGGGAAGTCCACGTTGATGAATATAATCGGCTCGCTCGACAGGCCGACGAAGGGCGAGGTCGTCGTCGACGGCAGGACAACCGCCAAGATGAAGAAGAAAGAGTTGGCGAGGTTGAGGAACCAGACGATAGGTTTCGTCTTCCAGTTCCATTACCTGTTGCCAGAGTTCACCGCTTACGAGAACGTGCTGATGCCATACTGGATCAACGACACCAGGCCTCCCGACAAAGTACGCTTGAGGGCTGAGAAACTGCTGGACCTGGTCGGTCTGTCCAAAGTCAAGAACAACCCCGCCACGAAGATGTCGGGAGGTCAGCAGCAGAGGACCGCGATAGCCAGGTCACTGATCAACAACCCGAAGATAATCCTCGCAGACGAGCCGACCGGGAACTTGGACTCCGAATCCTCGGAGAACGTGTACAAGCTCTTCAGGGACATCAACAAGAGGCTGTGCACGACCTTCGTGATAGTCACGCACAACCGAAGGATTGCTGAAGAGACGGACAGGATCGTGGAGCTCCGCGACGGCAGAATATTCACGGACATCAGGCGATAGAGACTCCCTGCCATGCTTGTCAAAGACTGTCAATTCGCGTAGACATTGAGGCAGACAACTCCCTCCATGAGATGATGTCTCCAGCAACGCCAAATTCGGCGGTTCTATATAGGAGATAAGGTTCGGACAGATGGGATTCGGCATGACCGACAAGAAAGCTGACCTGGCGGGACCAGGCATTGGGAACTACGAGGAGCTGGAGAAGATACTTCCGAACGACTACGAGCCGCTTCTGACACCGAGGGAGACGATGCTGGCTCTTTTCGAGGCGAAGAGTTTCATCGAGAAGACGATGTGCAAGGAGCTGAACCTTTACATGGTCCAGGTCCCTCTCATCGTCGATGTCGAGAGCGGAGTCAATGACCTCCTGGACCGCGACGGATCGCGAACGCCAGTCCAGTTCCACATAAACAACGACTACAACAAGCACCCGGTCGACGCGCAGGTTGTCCAAGCGGCGACGAAGTGGAAGCGCATGGCACTGAAGCAGTTCGGGTGCAAGCCGGGCGAGGGGATACTCACGGACATGAAGGCGGTGCGCAAGGACTACTTCCTGGACCACGACCACAGCGCCTATGTGGATCAGTGGGACTGGGAGAAGGCGATCACAGCCGAGGACAGGAGCCTGGACTACCTGACCAAAACGGTGGAGAAGATCTGGAAGGCCATCAAGGGCGCCGAGACCCAAATCCAGAAGAAGTTCCCGCAGCTGAAGTCGAAGAAGTGGCCGGACCTTCCGGAGAAGCTCAAGTTCATCCACGCCGAGGAAATCCTGGACATGTTCCCCGATCTGCCGCGCAAGCAGAGGGAGACAGCAATCCTCCAGAAGTACCCGGGCGTCTTCATATACGGCATCGGGTGGACCCTGAAGGACGGCTATCCGCACGAGATGAGGGCGGCCGACTACGACGACTGGGTGACCGAGACCAAGTCCAAGGACGGCAAGCCGATGCACGGCCTCAACGGCGACATCCTCGTCTGGAACCAGGTGACCAAGCGCAGGCACGAGCTCATGTCCGGCGGCATCCGGGTGACGCCCCAGACCCTTAAACAGCAGCTCACGCTCACCAACCAGATGCATTTCCTGAACTACCCGTACCACAAGGCGATCATAAACGGGGAGATCCCGCTCAGCATAGGGTCCGGGATAGGCCAGTCGCGCACATACATGGCCATCCTCAAGAAGGCTCACCTCGGCGAGGTCAGCGTCACAGTCTGGCCGAAGATACTCAAGGACATGTGCGCGAAGCGGAAGATAGTCGTCCTGGAGTAGGGCGAGCCTAGATTGTCACTGGATAGAGGGGCCATCTGAGAACCATCTCCAGCTTGGGCCTCGCATCGCTTTTTTGTATTCGACCGTCATTACCCCCTGAAGGGGCGATGACAGTGGCGAATATCGCGCAGAGCGTAGTCAGGGAGTGCCTCCGTCTGAAGGAGGATGAGCCGGTAATCATAACAACGTATCCGCACACCATGGACCTGGCGGACCAGCTCGCGATCGAGTGCTACAAGGTCGGGGCGGATCCGTTTATCCAGCTGGAGACGGACGAGTGGTTCTACGGGCAGTTCAAGCACCTGACCATCGAGCAGCTCAGGAAGACCTCGAAGCACTGTCTCGGTCTGAACGACTATGTGACGGCCTACATCAGCCTTGGGGGACCGAAGGACCCGGCGCCGATGAAGAAGATCCCGAAGGACAGGTTCGCGGCGATGTTCCAGGGCGAGCAGGGGCATTACGAGGCGGCGCTGCAGAAGAAGACAAGCAGGTCCGTCCACCTTGCGCTGGGCCAGGTCACGCAGGAGAGGGCCAAGACGTACGGGTTCTCCTATACCGCCTGGAAGAAGAACGTCACTGACGCGCTGTCGGTGAAGCACGCGGATCTGCAGAAGAAGGGGAAGTACCTGGCGAGCTATCTGTCCGGAACGGGCGACGCGCACCTGACTGCTCCGAACGGCACCGACCTTACCTTCCGCCTCGATTCGCGCCGGATCCACATATACGACGGGATAATCGACGACGAAGACATTGCGAAGGACTCCAGGTTCGCGAACCTGCCGGCCGGAGAGGTCGCCACGACTGTGGACGAGACCAGCGCGAACGGCAGAGTGATCTTCGACGTGGCGACGCCTCAGGTGGGGCTGCTGATACAGGGGATGTCATGGACATTCAAGGACGGACATCTCGTTGAGTTCGCGGCGAGGAAGAATGTGGAGGCGACGAAGGCATTCTATGACGTCGCGACTGGCGGGAAGGATCTGCTCAGCTCGATTGGAATAGGCATCAATCCCAAGGCGAAGCCATCTTTCCTGCATGCCTATCTCGCCGCCGGCACGGTCTCCGTCGGCATCGGTGAGAACAGAGAACTTGGCGGGAAGGTCCAGAGCGACTACGAGTTCGGCGGGACCCTGAGCAATGCCACGCTCGAGGTGGCGGGCAAGAGGATTGTGGACAAGGGTAAGATCGTCGTATAGAATCTGTGCCCGGGTTGAGGCAGAATCGACTTGCGTCCTACGGCTGCAGCATTGGCCGCCCAGATGAATATCGCAGATGAGAATGATGGAGGGAGGTTTATGGTAACCCCCCACGCTTGCCAGAGTCAGGTAACGATACTGTGGCAGCTGGTTCCCTATTCAAGGCGAAGCTCTGCATGGTTGGCGACTCTGGGGTAGGCAAGACATCCCTCATCCGCCGCTATGTGCTTGACCAATTCGGCGACGAGTACATCTCAACCATGGGGACGAAGGTCACGAAGAAGCGGATGGTCTTCGATGTCTCCGGGGGCAGGAAGGTCGATTTCCTGATGACTTTGTGGGACATCATGGGAGAGAAGGACCTCATCGGGGTGGTCAAAGAGTCATACTTCAACGGGGCGAGCGGGGTGGTGGCCGTCTGCGACTTGACGAGGGAGGAGACGCTGGAGTCCTTGGCCACATGGATAAAAGCGGCGGAGAATGTGGTGGGGAAAGTACCCGTGACAGTCGCCGCGAACAAGCTCGACCTCATCCCGCCGAACAGCATCAAGAGGCTCTCGGACAAGCTCGAGCGCTTCGCCGGGGAACACAATGCAGACGAGGTGCTCACCAGCGCGAAGACGGGCGAGAACGTCGACATCGCCTTCAGGACGCTCGGACTCAAGATAATCGAGGAGACGCTTAGAAAGAGGATAGTTGAAGATCTGACCGAGACGGTATCTCAGGTCTGAGATCCCGGGCAAAGACCAGTGAGCGTCGCCGTCCGAGTCGAACTCACTCCAGTAAACCTTTAAGTAGTGTATGGGCTTCTCATCTACGAGAACATGATTAAGCCGCTTTCTTTGCTTAATCAGCACATAAACACCAGCATCCTGGTGGAGCTGAAAGGAGGGCGTGGCTACAGGGGGATCCTGGAAGGTTTCGATCCGCACATGAACCTCGTCCTGAGGAACGCCGAGGAGTTGATGGACAACGAGACCATGAGGAAGGTCGAGCTTGCCGTCGTCCGAGGCGACAACGTTATCTATATCAGCCCCTGAGGTCGGCCTAGATGACCAAAGGCACAGCTTCTCTCGGAAAGATGGGCGTCAAGAAGACGCACATTCGGTGCAGGCGCTGCGGCAGGCACAGCTATCACGTCAAGAAAGGTTACTGCGCGTCCTGCGGATATGGGAGATCGAAGAAACTGCGGAGTTTCAGCTGGGCCAAGAGGCACTAGGATGAGAAGTGGCGGAGAAAACGGATACAAGGAACTCAAACCCCGGGACAAGTGCGGCGTGATAGGGGCCGTGGGGAGCTCCCCGGTCGCGACTGACATCTACTATGCTTTGAGGATTGTCCAGCATAGGGGCCAGGAGAGCGCCGGCATCGCCGTCTTCGACGGCGAGATCAAGGTCAAGAAGGGGATGGGGCTCGCCCACGAGGTGTTTTCGAAGGAGGACCTGCAGGACCTCGGCGGGACCGCAGGCATGGGCCATGTCAGGTACAGCACGACTGGTTCGAGCGCCGTCGAGAACGCGCAGCCGATAAGTTGCACCACCGAGTACGGCGGGATCGCGCTCGCGCACAACGGCGACATAGTCAACTCTGATGCGCTGAGGAAGGAGCTGCAGAAGAGGGGCTGGGCGTTCATGACCTCGAGCGACTCGGAGGTCATCGTCCGCCTTCTTGCGAACGAGATCTCCTCGACGGGGGACGTCATCCGCGCCCTCCGCGAGTTCACAAAGAAGCTGGTCGGCTCGTACAGCCTGGTGATCATGATCGGGGAACGCGTCTTCGGGATGCGCGACCCGCTGGCGGTGAGGCCGCTCTGCATAGGTCGGGGGAACGGCCTGAGGATGATCGCGTCGGAGAGCGTCGTGTTCGACACACTCGGCATGAGGTTCCTGAGAGACGTCAAGCCAGGGGAAATCGTCGAGCTGACGAGAGAGGGGTTCGAGAGCTGGCGCCTCCCGCACCCGACCCATACCGCCCATTGCATGTTCGAATGGCTCTACTTCGCCCGCCCGGACAGCCTCCTCGACGGCAGGCTGGTCTACGACGCGCGCGTCAAGGTCGGAGAGCAGCTGGCGAAGGAGCATCCCGTGAAGGCGGACATAGTCATGCCCGTGCCGGAATCGGGGAGGGCGCAGGCACAGGGCTACAGTAGGGCCTCTGGCCTGCCGCTCGTCGAGGGCCTCATCAAGAACAGGTACATCGAGCGGACCTTCATCATGCCGGATCAGTCGGAGAGGGAGATCGGGGTGCTGCTCAAGCTGAATCCAGTCCGCTCCGCTATCAAGGGCAAGAGGGTGGTCCTCGTCGATGACAGCATCGTCAGAGGCACCACGATTCGCAAGATTGTGCAGATCATCAGGGAAGCTGGGGCGAAGGAGATCCATCTGAGGATCGGCTGCCCGCCGATCAAGGCGCCGTGCTACCTCGGCATCGACATGAAGACGAGGGACCAATTCATTGCGAACATGAAGACGGTACCTGAGATCACCAAGTACATCACCGCCGACACGCTCGGTTACATCTCCATTCAGGGAATGATAAGGTCGTTGCGGCAGGCGCGGGAGGACTTGTGCCTCGGTTGCCTGACGGGGGAATATCCTGTGAAGATCCCCGGCGAGAGGGTCAGGCTCGAGAAGCCACTGGAGGAGTTCGCGGAGGAGCCGCCAAAGCCCGCCAGACCGCGGAAGAAGACCTCGAAGAAACGTATTTAAGGACTGGTATGATAGGAACCGCCCGCGGGCCGGTAGATCAGCTGGAAGATCGCTATCTTGGCATGGTAGAGGCCGTGGGTTCAAATCCCACCCGGTCCATCCTTACTTCGCAGAGAAGGATTTAATATTGGGAGCCCGTTCTTCACTCCATGAAAGGACGGCCACCGAAGTGGAAGAAACTGCTCGACGACCCCGAAGTTCAGCGGTGGCATGACCAACTCGCTCTCGGCTCCATCAACACGGCAGAGGAACGGATACGTGTCCTGGGCCGGTTCTGCGAACTGAATCGGACCACACCAGGAAAACTCGCGGCCTTGGGCAAAGACGTGAATGGCGGTCGTCGCGCCGTCGAGGACATGCTGATGGACTTCGTGTCCCGATTGACGAAGCAGAAGAAAAGCCCTGGATATATCGAGAACTATGTGAAGAGCGTGAAGTCCTGGCTGCTTCACAACGAGGTGGCTCTCGTCAGGAAGATCCGCGTCGGCGACGCAAAGGCGACTCCGAGTCTTGAAAACGAAAGGATTCCGAACAGAGAGGAACTCCACGGGGCTATCATGGTCGCATCCGACAGGGGCAAGGTCGAGATCGCCCTGTGCGCTTTCTCCGGGGTGCGGCCAGAGGTCCAAGGAGACAAGAAGGGCACGGACGGTCTGAGATTGAGGGACATCCCCGACCTGAAGATACGGGAAGGCCGCGTCGCCTTCGCCAACATACCGGCGAGGGTCATCGTGCGGAAGAACCTCAGCAAGATCAAGCGCCCGTATTTCACGTTCGCTGGTCACCAGAGTTGTGGATACATCCGAGCATACCTCGAACGCCGGATGGCTCAGGGGGAGGCTCTGGAGCCGGACTCGCCAGTTGTCCGGGTGGAGATCAAACGCGAGCGGCAAGGCCGCCCCGTTGATGGGTCTGCCCACGGCTCCGCCTTCCTCACAACGAACGGCATCACGAAGGACATCAGGGCCGCGCTTCGGACCCAAAAACCCGAGGATGGCGCAAGGGAGTTCAGGCCATACATTTTGAGAAGCGTCTTCGACACCTGTCTGGAAATGGCGCAGCGGGAGGGCAAGATAACCGACGATGACAGGAAGTTCATGATGGGAAGGGCTGGCTGCATCGACAGGCTGTACACCACGGGGAAAGCGATTCTGCCCCCCGATGTCATCGAGCAGATGAGGAAGGAATACGCCGAGTGCGCCCCATACCTCGAGACGGTCGCACCGCCGCCGGGAATATCAGCAACGTCTGAACAGGGTCAACGGGTCGATGAACTCCTCGAGAGGATCAACCGCCTCGAACGCGCCGTCGAGCGGGCGACCATAGGAAAACTCGAAGAGTTGGGGGCGCATACGGCTGCCGAAGAGCTGAGGCGGCTCGGGGAGGCGGGCAGCCGCCGCAGATAGACGATGACCGAAGCAGTCACCGGCAAGGACGCTGCAAGAACGGGCCGTCGTGTTGCCGCGCCGCACGGCTGAAACCCCGCTCTCATCGGCAAGTCCGAGCTATGGCGCCTCACCATGAGGCGACCGGGCTTCCCTGACCCATAATCGTGAGGACTTCCGAAGAAGAGACAGTCAGGATTGCAGCAATTCCTCTATTGGGATAAGGACCGCCCCCGGCGACAACAGTGGCTGGATGAGTACCTTGGTCGGAGTGGGGCGCATTGTCAAATCCTTGGTTTTTCCTCTCGGGAAATTGGCGGGCGGATCATCAGTATCAGTCGTGAGTACAGGTAACGGGCGCGATTGCGTGCAAGAGAACGTCCCTCAATAACCTGCGTTGGCCTCTACCGAACAACGATAGGGAGTCCTGAGGGCGCCTCCTGATCACGAGTGAGCGCCGACGAACCCGCGAGGAGATTAGCGCGGCCGCGGGCGCGATTCCAGTCTTCTGTGGTCGCCCGTCACCAGTGCCGGGAGTTGTGTCGCATCGGTTCTGCGGCCTTGTCACAGCGCACTTTTCGGCCCGCTACGTCGCGATGTTTCAGAACATGTTCCAAACAGTGTTCCGTCCGCCTCATCTGGCAGGCATCGTAGCGGGGAGTGCTGCAAAGACAGAATCAGGGGATTTCAGCACTGATTATGGAACGCGTCACAGAACATGCTACGCAGCATGGGACAGACCCTTCTTTCTGGACTCGCTGGCGTGGTATCGTGGGAGTAAGGCACGTACTGACCGCATCAAGGTCACCGATTGTCGCCTGGTTGTGGTTCTGTCCCCTAATCGGGTGAAACTTCGGCCTCTTGACCCCCTGTCACTTTTCGGGTGACGGACAGCTTCAGTAGTTCGAGCCACCGGAATCCATTCAAGGCCGGGAGTCCCGCCGCCTCGCCCGGCGTCGTGCCGAGCGCCTGATGGGTCCGCACCATGTCGTAGTGTACCCGGTAGCCATCCATCAGCGCCGCGACGCCGTGATCTTGGTCGAAGCCCCGCATGACCTTCGTGCGGTCCTTCTCCGAGCCGTGAAGGCGCTCCACGAGGTTGTTCGACTCCGCCGCCCGGACGCTCGGGACGCGGCGGTGGGGGGTCGTGTACCCCTTCGGCCCGCCGAGCTTCCCGAACTCCTTGCTCACAGCGAGCGGGTAGGCCATCATGCCATCGGTGAAGACATCCGTGGAGCGGTCCTGCGTGACCGCTTTGGCCTTTCGGAGCGGGGCGCGGGTGTTGTCGAGGCTCCGGTTCTTGCTGACATGCGTGGCTAGGAGGAACCGCGTTTCCGCGTCAAGGACGTTCCAGAGATAGCGGCCCTCCCCGTCCACGTTCACGACCGTCTCATCGATGTGCCATCGCTCCCCGACCTTCGCGCCCTGCGCATCCATCCATTCCGCCGCGAGCTTCGAGTACCGCACGATCCAGCGGTAGACGGTCATCGGGGAGAGCTTGAGGCTGTGGACCTGATGGAAGTGCTCGGCGACCTGACGGAGCGAGAGGCCCCGAAAGTAGAGGTCCAACGCCAAGGCGATCTTTTCCAGTTCCGAGCGCCGCCGTTGGAAGCCGTCGCGTCCGGTGAATCGGAAGCCGCAGGTCTTGCAGAGGTAGCGCGTAATCGCGCCGCTCTTGTTGTGCCGCTTGCCGTCGGCCACCACATCGCCCGATTGGCACCGCTCGCAGATCGGCCCGTCCCCCAGATTCGGGAAAGCCTCCTTGAACCCGTTGGCATAGCGCACGGCGAGGATGTTGATGCAAGTGCGGTGGGTCTCCGCGTGGAACGGGCAGGTGCAGGTCCAACGATCCCGGCGGACCTCGACCGTGTACGAGACATCGGGTCGGTTCTGCGAGTGGACGCGGTATTGCGTCGGTGCGATGGCCTCAATCTGATCGCCCCGCGCCACGATGGCGAGGGCGGGCGCGCGTTGGTCGCTCCAAGGCTCCATGTCAATCACGCTACCTACATAGCTACCTATGTATACAAACGTTGAGGTAGGGTATGCGGACGCGGAATAGGTAGTTTAATAGGGTTATTCCCTATATGTAGGTAGCATGGAGAAGACGAAGGTCGTGCTCGCGCAACCGAGCAGTGGGTCGCTCCGGACGACGATCCCGGCGGCATTTGCGCGGACGCTTGGAATCACCGTGGGCTCGGAACTCGCGTGGGACCTCCAGACCAAGGACAGTCAATTCGTGCTCATCGTCCGCGTGCTCTCCGATGAGAACGCTCAGAAGATCGAGCCCGAGTCAAGGAGGGCGCGCAAGAAGGGGGGCCGGGCGTGAGCCGTCGAGAGGTTTATGTCGGGGAGACCGATAGGGGGATCCCAGCATGAAGGTCAGGCGCCGCGCCGGAAGGCTGCAAGAGGGGGGGAGGGCTGACGGACCGTGACGCGAATGGGCAGAGCGAAGGGCACTCGCTCGTCTCGCTCTTCGCAGGGATCGGGGGGCTCGACAGCGGCTTCGAAGAAGCGGGCTTCAAGATCGCCTTCCAGTGCGAAATCGAACCTTTCTGCCGGGACATCCTCGCGGAGCACTGGCCGGAAGTCCCGCGAACCGAGGACGTCCGGACCCTCCGGGGCGCAGACATCCCTTCTGCTGACGTTTGGGCCGCAGGATTCCCGTGCCAAGACGTCTCAGTCGCAAGAGGGCACCGAAAAGAGGGAATCAACGGCCGAAGGTCAGCCCTTTTTTTTGAGTTTGCTCGCTTGGTTAGGGAAGGTCGCCCCCGAGTTTTCGTCCTCGAAAACGTTCCAGGCCTTCTCAGCTCGCACGCCGGAGGAGATTTCGGCATTGTTCTCTCCACGCTGGCCGAACTCGGGTATGCTGTGGGATGGCGTGTGCTTAACAGCCGGTACTTCGGAGTCCCCCAATCGCGCCAGAGAATCTACATTGTCGGATGTGATCGAGACTGGCGGGGCCCACCCGCGATACTTTTTGAGCCCGAACGCGGCACGCGGCATGCTAAGGCGCGCGGACGCGATGGGGCGCCCGCTGTTTCCCCCTTTAAGAAGGTCCTTGGAGATCCTGGCAGAAAAGGGCCGGTGACTCCGACCATCGCGTACTGCCTTTATGCGGAGTCGGCCCGCCACACGGGCACCGACTGGAGCCGCAACTACGTTTCCTACCCCGCGCTCGGCGATGTCCGGCGGCTCACCCCGAGGGAGGCTGAAAGCGTCATGGCCTTCCCGCGGGATTGGACCCTCCCCAGGTCGTTCGAAGGGAAGCCAGAGGACTTGGACTCCCTCCGATACCATGCGCTCGGAAACGCCGTGACGCCGCCGGTCGCGCGGTGGATTGCGGAAAGGGTAAAGCTTTACCTCGCGTCGCAAGATACCGGCTCTGCAGCCGAACCGGCCCAAGCGGCGGACATTGCGGCTGCGAAGGCCTGACCGATGAGAATCGCGCTCCGGACAAGCGGCGGACGAGGCGAGTACGAGCTGGTCGGTCGCCAAGGCGCCGTGGACCGTGGAGACCTCTACGACCGAAGAATCCGCTACGAAATCACGCCGGACATCGTAATTGACGGCAGGTCCGCAGCGCACATGGTCCAAGGCAAGCCGCGAATCCGCCTCGAACAGGGCGGCAAGCACATCTACCGGGTCCTCGCCGACGTGCTGCTCCTGCCGCGCCCAATCCGAGAATTGCGGCGGGCCGCAACAGGTCCGGATTTCATCCGCGATCAGAAGTATGCGATGAAAGACATCGACATCGACGTTGTAGGCAGGACGAACGCCGAAATCACCTTGCGCCTGACGAGGGTCTGGCTTTCCAACAGCGGTGGCCGAGCCGTGGCGATGGACCTCCCGGATAGGATGGCCCTGGTCCAGTCGCTTTGGGATAAGGCGAGAGGCCGCACGGACCGCCTCGCCCTTCTTCTCCAGGAGCACGAGAACGCCGCCACGCTCGGCGACATGGGCAGAATCCAGACCGCGACGGACAAGATCCGGCGCGCGATGCGAGTTGACGGCGACTGCGGCCCAGTCATTGCGACGAATCTCGGGGTGGCGTTCGATCCTCCCCCGCCGCAAGAGATCGTCCCTCAAGTCCCGGAGACCGGAATCGAGGACGACGCGGAGGACATGGAGGCGACAGTCCGGGCAATCTCCAAGTGGAGACGGCAGGCGGACCGCGGCCCCGAGGGGCGCAGATTCTCCCAGCAAGTCAAGTCGGCTTACGACTTCACCTGCGCCGTGATGGGCACGCGCCTTCCGAGGCTTCCGGCGGTCACTGGGTCCTCGGGCACGGACTCGGCGCATATCCTCCCGTGGGCGCGGTATGACCTGAACCGCGTGACGAACGGGCTCTGCCTCTGCAAGCTGTGCCATTGGGCCTTCGACAACGGCATCCTCCGCATCACGCCGCGGCTAGGCGGATACGAGGTCTCGACGCCGGACAAGGTGAGAGTGATCGCCGAAAGGTCCGGCTTCGACCTCGACTGGCTGGACCAATTTCAGGGGCCGATTCCGGCCGACAATCTCCCGCCAGCCAAGTCGGACTGGCCGTCCGCCCAGTACCTGATCGCCCTTAATCAGAAGCTCTACGGATGAGCCCATGGCCGACACCTCCGACAAGGCGACGCGATCCCGCGTCATGGCGCGGATCAAGGGGAGCGGCAACCTAACGACCGAAGCCCGTCTCCGCGCCTACATGGCCCGCGGGGGGCTGAACGGGTGGCAGGTCCAGCCCAAGGGCGTGTTCGGAAACCCCGACTTCGCCTTCCGGATGGCGAGGTTGGCGGTGTTTGTGGACGGCTGCTTTTGGCATTCGTGTCCACGTTGCGGCCGAGTCCCCAAGTCTAATCGCGCATATTGGACACGAAAGCTGGAGCGGAATTCGGCGAGGCGAGGGCTTGTCAATAAGGAACTGCGGCGCCGGGGGTGGCGTGTCGTCCGAATATGGGAGCATCAGATAAGGGAGCGCCCCCTTGCCGCTGTCGCCCTCGTCCGGCGTGGACTCGCAAGCCGCGGTCAATCACCCGAACTGTAACGGCCCTCCGGCTCCATCACCCGACTTGGGCCAGAACCGTTCTAGTGCGGAGTTTAAGCACTGGTCAGAAAACGCCCAGCACATGTCCCGGAGCATGTTCCGGGACAGGTTTCCTCTTAGGAGAAACCTACCCATGGGAAGTTGGGCTATTGAACAGCCCGGCGCGGCATTGTTCCCAAGAAACCTGTTTTGTTGTGAGCACAGGCGAATCCTCGCCCCTCAGGCGCAGCCATGTAGTGACGGATTGCCCACAGACGCCGAATCGGCGCTCCAAGACACCGCTGTCAGGTGGGCAGGTCTGCGCTTTTCCTCCCTTAAAATGATGATTTGCGCTGCCTCCGATCAGGCGGGCCTCCAGATTGTGGCCACACGTCCTGATACACTACAGCTAGCTTCCGCGCTATCCGTCAAACACCGGGTCATCTCAGTTGTGGAAGCACTCAAGCTAGTCTGTGAGAAACGATTTCCGTCGACCTTCCCATTCTGCGAGACCTCTTATATCTTGAGCAGGTCCTCGACTTGCTTCACATTCCGTAGCCCGATGAGGATGAGACGACGCGCGATTTCCGCCTTGTTGAGCCGGGCAGCGTCGGCCAATCGTTTCAGTCGCTCGAAGTCCGCGCGATCAAGCCGGGTAGCCACGTAAACCTTGGACATTCTGACATGAAGCTTTCCGAAACGATTAAACGGTTGGTGTACACTGTGGACAATCGACACGCATGTATGAGGCGACGGCCCTGGGATCGCCCCTCCTCTTGCGTGGTGATGGTGCGTGCTGATGTCGGGCATGACGTTCTACGGCTTGTTCGTGGACCTGTCTTGGGAACCTAAGATCGAACACGGTGCTCCTTGGATGTCCGCGCTGGTCGCCTCGACTCCCGCGGCCGAGAAGGGAGAACGGAGCCAAGTCGCCGAAGTGCTGGTGCCGCTGGACAAGACGGACGAGATTCGGTCACTCCTCCGACGTCGAGTGCACATCGTGGCGGCGTTCAAGGGAGACAAGTTCTATGCCAACCCGTCGGACGTCAGGGATTACGGGGAGGAGAGATTGGACAGGATTCTCCCGGAGTTGGAACCGTTGAGAGGAGGGGAATGGGGTGGCCTGAGATTGTTCACCGTGAGGTCGGACAGCGTCCGCGCAGTTGGATACGAGGCAGCCCCCGGGCAGGTGGCCCACGTCGCCTTCGAGTCCCAGGAACTAACAGGTCCCATTTATGCGGACAGGGTCTTCGCGGCCTATAACCTCAAGCCATGGTTGCGACGGGAGAAACCCACCTTCAGAACGCTCTTCGGTGCCGAGACGTGCCTGGTGGTTGCGAGGCGCGTAGGTGGAAGACTGCGCATCACGGGCGTCCTGCCGATTTGGGAATGTCCAAGAAACTCAACAGATATACCACAATTGGTATATCGAAACCACCCCCGAAATTAGGTCGCCAAACGGTCGTCGCAACGTGCGTTGTCCCACGTTCTGCACAGGCTCGCCTACCCCATGCAACGAACCTGTAGCGTCTTGCGTGGTCTTTCGACGCAAGAACGAGCTTGTTCCGAAGGCCTGCTGCGGCGACGTGGAACGTGACAGGGAAACGACGCCCGCGCCCTGCACGGTCGATGTCAGAAAAAGGGAGGGGGGACGAGGGCCTACCGCGCCTGCTCCTGTCTGCATTAACCCAAAATAACGCAAGGAGACCCTGCGTCTGTGAGAACAGAATCATCCTCATGCCTTCACCGTCTCTCCACTTGGGAGCGGTCTCCGTGTCCTCGGCCATCATGGGCGCTTCACTCAGTGAAAGTCAGACAGCCGCTTGTCTCCACCGTAGAGTCAAACATGCTTGCACCGTGGTTAAGCATCCTCAAGTCTGTAGAGCATACAGCCAATCAGACATCTCGCTTCTAACTGGCAAACGGAATTGATCTAGACCCCGGTAAGCTCCGTGACATCGGCGGTATAGCTACTTCTCTTCCTTCAGAGTGAAGTCCCCCTCCGTGAGCCAATCCGAGCCCGATTCGTCCACGAGGCATCCACAGTTTTTCAGCTTCGTGATCAATTCTTGCCGACTGTCGGCGGAATTCGTGAGATGGACGACGTGTCTCCCGGCAACGTCGCTAAACGGTCGCACGTCACCGACTTGGAGAAGCACTGTCCCTTTCGGACTGCTCCCAAATGCCATCCCTGCCTCGAAAAGTACGTTCGGTCGTGGCTGACCCCGCAAATCTGTCTCCGATGCTGAATCGGAAGCCTTGGCGTAAATGGGTTTGAGGCGGGCTTCCTCATCTGGCGTCAGCAGAACAACGATGGCGGTTGCCTTTTCAAATGCCGCATCCAGTATGTCACCAACATAGGGACTGGCTTCACCTGTATACTCGATAGCCTTTCGCCATTCTATCGGCTTAAGTCCAAGGGACCTCAGAAGCGCGAAGAGAGCTCTACGGATCTTTTCGTCCCTCCCGGCCACAACAAAGACAGATATGCCGCGTTTTCTTTCCCTTCGGATGCCTGCCTTTCCTTTTTTTTCCGAGCTTGACGGAGCCGGGGTAACGATAGGCGCAGCAGTTGCAGCAACCTGAGTTCCCAACCGAAGTTCTCTGAGCTCATCCTCTGTGGCGAAGCGGGATATGTTTATGCCAAGATCTGCCGCGAGAGCAATTGCTGCAAGATGACGCGGCAGAGCCGTCTGTCTGACCTTCTTCGATATCATCCAGTAGACGTGCCTCTCGCTCCTCTGCGTCTTGGCTACCAATGCTTTGAGCAACTTCTGCTTTATTCGTGTCAAGCACCGACTCATCCTTTATGTGGAGTCGCTGACTTCCTTCCCTTCTTCCCTTTCTTACTTGCCTTGCCTTGCCGAACTGAGTAGAGCTGTTGGCTAACGCTTGAGGGCGTGGAGTCCACGAGCTTGGCAATCTCGTCCAGCGTGAACCCGAACCTGTCGAGGAAGACCATCTGCTCAGTCTGAGTTCTATCCTTCACATCTGACATAGCCAGTATGCTCGCCAACCGCTTTAGTTCGGCTGGAATGGCCTCTAGACTATCGTACTCTTTCTCTTCATCCTTTTCGAGATCGCGTGTCCTACTTCGTTGCCTGTTTCTTGGCATTCTTTGACCTCTTTCCCTTCCGCGCTGCACTCATCGTCACGCGAAAGCTTGGCTCCGTCGTTCCTAAGATTGCCGCGGCGTCCTTTCGACATAGACCGAGGCCGATTAGGAACTCTCCCTGTTCGCTCAGGAGTGCGTCCTTCAAACCGGCAAGATGAAGTGACTGATACGCAAGACATCGCCCAATGACGGACAGCCAGTAAGTCCTCACCGCTTCTGGTTGCTCAGCGGACATTGCCGCCTTATTTGCCTTCCCTCTATTCATCGCATCACCTTTCTTTCAGATTGGGGATGAGTGGCGCTTTGTATTTATAAGCTTCTCGACCGCTAGTATTATTTCGGGGGTGGGGAAATCCCCCAAAGGACAGCTTCTTGCGCATAGCTTTTTTAGTCTGGTGTCAATTCGCGAACCATGGATGCCCGAGAGATACGTGCACTTCTCCCGCTTGCGAAAGGTTCCCTCAAAGACTTCAGGCTCGAGGTTCGTTCGCAAATCTGCATGTCCGCCATTCGACGCCTGGCCGACAAGGCAATCACACCGGAGCTTCTCAAAACGACGATAATGGAGATGTTCGGCTTCAAGGACTGTCCAATCGAAGTGGTCGTTAATGACCTTGAGCTGCTATCTTCAAGAAGAATTCTCCGTAAGAAAGAGGATCATTATACAATAATCAAGCTTCCAGAGCATAGGGGCTACGACGAGTTGAAAAATCGTTTGGCACTTGCCTTCACGGCCGAGCTCCGTTCCCGAGACAAACACTATGATGTGTATGACTATCGAGGATGGGAGGGAGCCATCGACAAATCGATTCTCAACCTATCCATCGCGATGCAATCCTTAATCAGCGAAGCTGAAAGCCCGGGTGGGACATTATCTGCTGAAGCGACGCGAACTGCCATTCTGGATCCTTGGATGGGGGGTTCTGAGAAGCTCGCAAAGGCCGGGGAATACTTCCTCGATTACCTGCAGTCTGAATCACCGGTCGCAACATACATGTTGACCGCAATCTATGAAACATGTCTCACGGTGAATATGTTGTCCCGCGGACAGAAACTTGAGGGAGTTCTTGAGAACGCGCCACCGCCCGATAAGGTGTTCCTTGATACAAACTGCTTGCTGGCGATTCTATGCCCTTCGAACAAGTATCACGATGTAGTGATTTCGACGGTAAGGCTCGCCAAGCGCTTCTCTTTTGATGTCGGTTACATACGACTGACTGAGGGGGAATTGGATAGCCTGATACGATCCGCAGACCGCATCATACAGGCGGGCGATGTAGTCGATGGAGCTGCGAGAAATGAAATCGTCCTCGATTTCACCAGAAGAAAACCATCGGGAAAATGGTCAGAACGAGTCTCTGATTTACTCCTGTGGCCAGAGTGGTTGGATTCGAAGTATGGCGTGAAAAAAATCGCCTACGACGTGCCGAGCACTACGGATGTTGAGAGGGAAACCTTTCGTGAGACACTTCAGATAATACTGCGCAGCCAGTACGACTGGAGAGATTCTCAAGTGGTTTCACACGATGTACTTCTCTACGAGTTTGTGCAGGCCCGCAGGAAGAATGTTTCTGGATTATTTAAATCGCCTTTGATTGAGACTCTCGACAGGTCCTTCTTAGAAACAGACACTCTGCTCGTTCGCCTGCAAGGCTTTCCGAAGGCAGTAATGCATGCGACCCAATGGTTGAACATGCTTTCGCAGTTTGTCGATGTCACGTTTGAAGAAGGCGACATCAAAAAGGTTGCTCACGGGATTCTGCGCAATCTAGTCGAACCTTTCAAACAATCACTCACGATCGATGAATATGCGAGACTACTGACTGCGCGGCATGAATGGGAGCCTGAAGAAGCCGACTTTGTCGCCCGCCTGCTCACGGAATCCATTTATCGGTCTGAACTTGAGAGATCGTTGAGGGAAATCAACGCCGATGAAGCTGCGAAGGTTACCCAACGGATCTTGGAGGATGGGAAGCTAATCGAGGCAGTCATTGGGCGCCGTGAAGCTGATTCGAAAGTAACTGAATATCAGACAAGGATGAGGCAAATGGGACAAGCGATGATTGTGGATCGCAAAATCATTCAATACGTTGGCCAAAGTCTGCCGCAATCAATCCTCTCTGCACCGGAATTGCCTGGTGTTTCGCGAAGAGTCACAGCGGTAATCCATGGACTCGTGGCTGAAATGAAGGAGGCGCTGCCCGAACTGACAAGGTCTGAAGGCGTCGAGGAATTGCTCTTGACCCTATCCAGCAAGGATGAAGTCAAGAAGGCATTGGGGAAGATACAGGCCACTCTCCACTTAGCCAACATGAGCGACGTTTCAGTCAAAGAGTTGTTAGCTGCAGTTGACCGAATTCGAGAGCTTGTTGACTTGGGCTGGTAGTTATACGAACTGATCCGCTAGGATTCTTACCTCGCACTTCGCCGCAGAATGGACGCGGCGATGCGTCAGATAGTCTGGCGCCGTGCGAATGAGCATGATGGAATAAGTCTCGATGGAAGTTAGAATGAGATTTCGCGCAACCTCGATACTGAATAGAGGTAGCTAAGGGAAGCGGAAAAAAGAAGGGACACGTGTGATGTGAACCAGAGCGTGGACACGCAAACGCTGTCACGGGGACACTCGGGGTGCCGCTGGTCCTCATCTTCGAGCCATGTGGTGCCTTCCTGAAGATGCATGAGCATCTATCTCCGACGGCTGAAGGGAATAGGGATGAGGAGGACGGTTGACTGAAACCATCATATACAGCATGGGCAGATAGGGCTACGGGAGAGGAGACTGTGGCTGCTTGTAGCTGCCTCCGCATGGATCGCTTGAAGCCCGCAGGCAGGATGACCGCAGCTGCCATTGTTGCGCTTCTCCTGTCAACGCCGTTCCTGACGGGTCGGACGCCGCAGGTGAACGACATATCGAGTCTTCCCGTCTCGCCGACCAACTGGGATGCCTTGCACGCGCTCGATTCCGTTGGCGGTTATTTCACTGAGAATGCTGGCCAAGTGAACGGACTTGTCCGATACTACTCAAATGGGAATCCCGCAATCGCATTCAGGGACGACGGGGTCATGTTCGTCTTGACTAGGTGGATGAGAGCCGATGACGGCGCCATGACGCGATTGCCCTTTGGACGCGATCGGCCCTTCGGTCCTACCGAGACGCTCGTCCCGGACGAGTCGCTGGCTTACATGCTCCGCTTCGAGGGTTCGAAGATTGTCCGACCCGTCGGTCTGGACAGACTTCATTTTGACAGCAACTTCTTCATCGGGAACGATTCCTCGAGGTGGGCGACAGATGTCCCCAACTATGCTGAAATCGTATATCGCGACCTCTACCAAGGCATAGATCTCTCTTTCCGCATGGTAGCCTCAGGACCGAAGTACGAGTTCACGATCCAGCCCGGGGCGGACATCAGTGCGATTAGAATGGCACCTGACGGTGTCGAGTCGGTGTCGGTCGACGCCGATGGAGTCACGGTGAGCACCTTGCTTGGAAACACCCGCGACCTCCCGCCATTTTCCTTCCAGGAATCAGGCAATCCGATCGCATGCAACTTCATCCCTCGAGGAAAGAACGCGTACGGATTCGACTGCGCCCCCTGGGACAAGTCCCGTCGATTGATCATCGACCCGCTGGTCTACTCGACATTCCTTGGTGGGAGCTCATCTCGGGAGTATGCGGATTCTATCGCCGTGGATGATGTTGGAAGTGCTTACGTCACCGGGATGACCTACT